>ENA-OQBJ01000120-OQBJ01000120.1-human-gut-metagenome-genome-assembly--contig:-NODE-120-length-40073-cov-11.172858_pt1 | contig 40073 bp, 55 predicted proteins | sample MGYA00242743_ERZ504545 | MGnify/ENA primary metagenome ERZ504545 (study PRJEB26092, sample SAMD00036252) | human gut metagenome | host: Homo sapiens | study: EMG produced TPA metagenomics assembly of... | reverse complement strand
TAGACATAGCCCCCGGTCCCCGGCGAGCCGGGCGGCCTTCGGGGGACACCCCCTATTTCGCTGTGCGCGCGGAGCCTCCGCATGCCGCCCGACAGATTGGGGAACCCCGCCGAAGGAATGGAGTGCGGGCCGACAGAACGGTATCCGCGGATATGAGACTGAGCCGAAGCGTCGACGACATGCCGGGGGCGGACCGGGACGGGTTAACGGCAGGCCCCGCCGACCGATTGCAAGCGGTCGGCGGGGCCATTGTGGCTCTTGACAGCGGATTGGGTCATATGAGCGAGCGGCGCCCAGGTGCCGCAGATCGCCGCGAAAGAGGAGCGACGCGTACTTCATGTACGCGAGCGACGGTTTGAGCGGCGAGATGGGGTGCCTGAGCGTCGCGCAGCGTCGACCCGTTACGCGGTTTGGTAAAACCGCGTAACCCCACTAGTCGTGATACTCGCCGCGGTCCCACTTCTCGAGGAACTCGTCAAAGAAGTGCGGGTCAGCCTGAGCCTCAGCGTCGACCTTATTGCAGGCATCGATCTTGGCAATCAGGGCATCGTGCTCGGGGGTCTTCTCGTAGGGCTCCTCCAGGAAGGCAAGCATGATATCGGCCATCAGGAACTCGCCGGTGATCTTGCCGCCAAAGCCCACGATGTTGGCGTTGAGCTCGCGACGGGCATACAGGGCGGAGGTCATGTCGCGAACCAAGCGCAGTGAGCGCCGGGAACCTTGTTGACGGCGTTGGTGATGCCGATGCCGGTGCCGCACAGGGCCACGCCAAAGTCGGCCTTGCCGCTGGCAACAGCCTCGCCCACGGCCTTACCGTAGATGGGATAGTGCGTACGGGTGTGGCTGTAGGTGCCGCAGTCGAGCACCTTGTAGCCAGCCTGCTCCAGGCGGTCGGCCAGATAGATCTTCTCGTCCGTAACGATATGGTCGCAACCGATTGCGATGGTCTTCTTCATCAGAACGTCCTTTCGTCTGAATTCACAAGTTGAGGTAGAAGTTCGAGTTCTCGGTGGCTCTCGTTAGGCCATCTTGTTGAGCATGTCGACACGGATCTGGTGACGGCCGCCGGCGTACTGGGCGCGCAGGAACTCGCGGGCGATCTTCTTGGCGACCTCGGTGCCCACAACGCCCGGGCCCATGGTGACCATGCGCGAGCCGTTGTGCTCGCGGGTCATGTAGCGGAACGCTCGTCGGAAATGTTGGCGACGACCATGCCCTTGATCTTGACGGCGGCCATATAGGATCCGACGCCGTACTTATCGAATGCGAAGCCCTGGGAATCCTTGTGCTCCAGCAGGTCCTTGGCAACGGCGGTCGCGGAATCGACAAAGTCCGCGGCAGGGGTCTCGGAATAGTCGACGACCTCGTGACCGTCGGCGATGAGCATCTCCTTGATGGACTCCTTCATCGACATACCGTCGGCATCGGAAGCGATTACAACCCTCATGACATCCTCCTTGAGAGATACGCAGGTGCGTAGTTTCTGTTTGGAAGTGTTGAATCGCGCTCAGGTCCGGGCATCTGAATGTGCGGTTCTTCACTGTTCATGTTTATTTGAACACATTCGAACATCGACTGCAACAACTATTTGTTTATCTTTGTTCTTTTTTGAACAAATGCCGTTCACGGATGATTGTTGAACGTTTGGGCCCGGCACGGACGTAGCGACCATGTGTCCAACAAACAAAAGGGCGGCCGAGAACGTGTCTCGGCCGCCCTTCTTGCGGTTGATCTTCCAAAGATCGCGTTGCCGCCTACTCAGACCGCCCGCTCTTCTTGGCATGTTTGGACGGAGCGCTCAGAAAGCGACCCGTCAAATAGTTCGCCGGGCCGGAAATATCAATCCCCAGTAGCACGTGCCCCAGCCACAAAAACGCCGCGAGCACCAGCAATGGAATCACGCACGAGGTCACGATCATCACGATGACACCTTCGATCAGATCGGTCACCTGCTGCACAATTTCATCGGTCATCTGCTTGGCACCGCTGGTCACCGATGTGACGAGACTCGAGGCGCCGTCGGCAAGCTGCTCAAGCACATTCCTGGACTCTGCGGACTCGGTCTTTTTCTTGCTTGCTTTGGAGCTGTCGCTATCTGCCGCACCCGCAGCGTCGGCCGCCTTTTGCTCGGCCACCTCGATGCTCACTCGATACGTTTCGTCGACCTTTTGCGACACCCATACGCTTGCAGGCACCAAGGCCATTCCGATCATGGCGACCACCAGCACGCGAGTCGCCACGCGGCGCAGGACGGCGCTCGTGCTCCAGCGCCCGTGAATGCCGAGCGACACCGCAAAGAGTACCAGCGCAAACGGGATCAGGATGCCTAGGCCAACCGACCACAAAATAGTCAGCAGATATTTCTCGAGATAGAGCACGGCAAGCACGATGCCCAAGTTGCCTGAAAGCTGCGCGAGCTGCTCGGCAACCGGCGTTCCCGTATCACCCGGCAGCGCGGTAATGCCCGCAGATAGCGCCACGCACGAGGTCGTGAGCGCCAGTACGTTACCTTTCTTTTGATCGATGACCTCGATGGTGGAGTCCCAAGTCTTGGTATCGGCAAAATGCGGACGAGCTACAAAGCCCGACAGCAGCGCCAGCACCACGAGCGCAACGATAAAGCCAATCTGGAGCTTTTTGTTTGCGCACACGACATCGGACAGGCTGGGCTGCAGCTCGGTTACCGTCGTATGCTCGGTTATCTGGACAGGACGCCCATGAGCCATCTCATACGCGTCTCTTTTTTGAATTGATCCGTTGTCCGGCATTTGGATACCTCCTCATTCCGGCCTGTATTGCGGTGGAAAGTATACCCACCCATCGAAAAACCGAACGGCAGGAGGCGCAACAAGCTGCTGCATGATCCGCCCGCCATGAAATGGGCCCATCTACTACGTTTAACCGCCCATCCCCGACCATGCCACAAAGCGAAAAAACAAAACCGCAGGTAGAAGTCCTGCGATTTTTCATGAAACGCGGGTGTGTTCGAGGGTATCGGGTTAAACGTAGTAGATGAGCCAGTTTCGTGGCGAGCGCTGCCAACCGATCCTCCGGGGACGGGAAAAGCGGGTCATTTGGGGCTGTCGGCCCCTATTTCGCCGCAACCTAGATAGGTGGGATACAGAAAAACCCTGCCGCGAGTTTGCGGCAGAGCTTTTGGAAGGGGACTTAGTTGTGCGGGCTCGTTAGGCGAGCTTAGCTTCGAGTGCGGCGATGCGCTTGTAGGCATCGATGGTAAAGCGGGTCTGCTTCTCCAGGATCATGGTGGTCATGAGGGTGTCCTGGGCGTGAGCCATGATGAAGGTCATCTCCATCTCGCCGCCGCCGGCCTCCTGCGACAGCAGCTTGGTCTGCGTGTCGTGAGCGCCGATGAGTGCATCGCTGGCATCCTTGTGCAGCTGCTCGGCCTTCTCAAAATCACCCTCGCGAGCAGCATCGAGCGCTGCAAGCAGATCGGTCTGGGCGTCGCCCGCGTATGCGACAATCTCGAATCCAACCATCGAGATTTCTTCTTTGGTTGCCATATTGCGTTCCTTTCACATATGAACCAATGGAGAGCATCGCGTCCGGGCATACGCGCTGCGCTGTGTATGGTAGAAACATTAACATTCAAACAAAAAGGAACAATGCAAAACGGTATTTTGAGCTATAAACGGTTGATTTTTGCCCGTGAACGGTTTTTTAACCAATTCGAACAATATCAAACACTATTAGCGGCAACCCAAACAGGTCCGTACCCTAGCGCAAATCGCGTACCGTATCGCCCGCTACGAGCACGCCGGGGATCAGCATGTGCTCCACGCCAGACGCAACCCCCTCGCGCCGGCGATCTTATCGACCGCCCACATGCCGACGCGCTTGTTATCAAAGCGCACCGTGGTCAGGCGACGATCGGGCACGATATCGCCCAGGCTGTCATCGACACCCACCACGCTCACGTCCTGGGGCACGCGCTTTCCGCGCGACTCGAGCCCGCGAATGCAGCCGTAGGCCATGCGTCGTTGGAGGCATAGATGGCCGTACAGGTCGGATCGTCTGCCAGAGCCTGACCGGCAGCATAGCCGCTCTGCGCCGTCCAATCGCCACGAATGAATCGCGGCGGCTCAATACCATGCGCGCGCAGCGTCTCGCGCCAGCCCTCTCGCGCTGCATGCCCGAAAGCGAGCGCTCGGGACACGAGATAAAGTGCACGGTCTTGTGCCCCTGCCCCAGCAAGTACTCGACAACCTGGCGCGAGCAATCGAACTGGTCGTTGTCGACCGTCGAGCACAGCGGGTGCTCCAACATGGTAACGAGCACCGTCTGCATGCCGGGCAGCGGCTCAAAGGTGCCAAAGTCCGCCGGCATGCGGTTCATGATCACGACCACGCCGTCCACTGGCAGCGCGCTCATGCGCGACGATGCGCTCTCGAGGGTATACGGATGCCCGTCTACTTTAGTGAGGGTGATGGCATAGCCATGTTTGTCGGCCGCGGCGGCAAAGCCCTCCATACGGTCGAGGTTGCCGGTGCCGGTAATATTGAACATGGCGACGCGACGGTCTTAAACTTGCCGCGGCGCAGCGATCGACCGGCAAAATTGGGGCGATACCCCAGCTCGCGCATGGCGGCACGCACGCGCTCCTTGGTCTCGGGACGCACGCTGGGCGAATCGTGCACCGTACGCGAGACTGTCTGCTCCGAGACGCCCGCGAGACGCGCCACGTCCTTAACGGAAACCGATTTTTTAACAGCGGCCATAGGTCGATCTTTCTATGTCAACGATGCCATCGCGGGCATCTCAACAGACAAAATGAACGCCTCCAAGTATATCCAACGCCTCCCCCGCAATACGCTCACCACCCAAAACCTACCGTTCACCGACAATCTTGCTTCCCCGAACGGCTTTTGTCGCCCAAATGTTAACGTTGCCATTGCGCAAACACAGAGCCACCGGGCGGCTCAAACGTTTACGCGTAAGGAATCGATGGTTCGCAGGCACAGGAACCACTGGTTCGCGTCTTTTTTGTGTCGCAAAATGGCAACGTCAACATTTTGGCAACCGAACGCCAAAAGCTACCATCGTTGCTAACCCACCGACTCTTAGGAGCATTGCATGGAGCAACTCATCGCCATCATCGAAAAGGGCCAGCCCTTTTTCAACGCGATCGCCCGCAACAAGTACCTCAAGGCGATCCGCGACGGCTTTATCTCCGTCATCCCCATCATCATCTTCTCGTCCATCTTCTGCCTGGTAGCCTCGGTGCCCAACATCTGGGGTTTCTATTGGCCCGATGACATCAACAACGCCCTGTGGAAGTGCTACAACTACTCCATGGGCATTCTGGCCATCGCCTGCGCCGCCACCACGGCCAAGCACTTCGCCGACGCCCAGAACCGCGATCTACCCAAGAACAACCAGATCAACTTCATCTCGTGCATGTGCGCAGCCATCATCGGCTTCTTGCTCCTTTCGAGCGACACGATCGCCACGGATGCTGCCAGCGGCTTCAACACCACCTACCTTGGTTCCAAAGGCCTGTTGACCGCCTTTATCGCTGCGTTTGTGACCGGCATCATCTACAAGTTCTTCATTAAGCGCAACATCACCGTCAAGATGCCCGAGCAGGTTCCGCCCAACATCTCGCAGACCTTTAAGGACATCATCCCCTTCTCCGTCTGCATCACCGTCTTTTGGGTCTTTGACATCGTCTTCCGCGCTGCCTTTGGCTTCTGCTTTGCCCAGGGCGTCATCCAGGTGTTCCAGCCCCTGTTCACCGCTGCGACGGCTACATCGGCCTCGCTGTAATCTACGGCGCCATGAGCCTCTTCTGGTTCGTGGGCGTCCACGGCCCTTCGATCGTCGAGCCCGCCATCGCCGCCGCTCTCGTTGCCAACATGACCGACAACCTGGCTGCGTTCCAGGCCGGCCAGCACGCTTCCGCTGTCCTGACCCAGGGTGCCCAGTACTTCGTCGTCTGCATGGGCGCACCGGTGCCACGCTCGTCCTGGTCTTTATGTTCTGCTTCCTGGCCAAGTCTCAGGAGATGCGCGCCGTCGGTAAGGCCGCCATCGTCCCGGTCTGCTTTGCTGTCAACGAGCCGCTGCTGTTCGCCGCGCCCATCGTGCTCAACCCCGTCTTCTTTGTCCCGTTTGTCTTTGCTCCGATCGCCAACATCTGGATCCTCAAGATCTTTATCGACTTATTGGGCATGAACGGCTTTATGTACACCCTGCCTTGGACCGTTCCCGGCCCCATCGGCACCATCATGGGCTTGGGCTTCCAGCCGCTCGCCTTTGTGATGCTCGCCCTCATCCTGGTCGTCGACTTCGTCCTGTACTACCCGTTCTTCCGTGCCTATGACGCCCAGAAGTGCGCCGAGGAGGCCGAGATCTCCCAGGAGGAGCTCACCGCCAAGAACGCCGAGAAGGCCGCCAAGCTCAACGACGCTTCCAGGGCAAGGCCGATGCCAAGAGCGTTGCCGCCGGCGCCGCAGCCGAGGCCGTGAAGGCCGACGCCCCTGCCGCTTCTGCAGCACCCGCTGCCGAGGCAACGACCGCCAGCGACCTCAACGGCAAGCGCGTGCTCGTGCTCTGCCAGGGTGGCGGAACCTCGGGTCTGCTCGCCAACGCGCTGGCCAAGGCTGCCAAGGAGCGCGGCATCAATCTGGAGACCGCTGCCGAAGCCTATGGCAACCACGTCGACATGCTCCCCGACTTTGACCTGGTCGTCCTGGCCCCGCAGGCAGCCAGCTACCTGGCCGACCTGCAGAAAGACTGCGAGCGTGTGGGCAACAAGTGCGTCGCCTGCCGCGGTAAGCAGTACATCGAGCTCTCCCAGAACGGCGACAAGTCTCTCGCTTCGTAAGCGAGCAACTCTCGAAGTAAGTAACGCTCAGGGCCAGCCGACCATCCAAGACCGGCTGGCCCTTCGATTTAGACGATTGGATCATCATGTCCGTTAACCCTGCTAGCGTCACCAACCCGCCTGCGCAGTTTCCCGAGAACTTTGTCTTTGGCGGCGCCACTGCTGCCTACCAGGTAGAGGGCGAGACCCGCACTCACGGTAAGGGCAAGGTTGCCTGGGACGACTTTCTGAAAGCCCAAGGCCGTTTCTCCCCCGATCCCGCTTCGGACTTCTACAACCAGTACCCCGTCGATCTGGAGCTGTGCGAGGAGTTTGGCATCAACGGCATTCGCCTCTCCATTGCCTGGAGCCGCATCTTCCCCAACGGCACCGGCGAGATCAACGCCGAGGGCGTCCAGTTCTACCACGACCTCTTTGCCGAGTGCCACAAGCACCACGTTGAGCCGTTTGTCACGCTGCATCACTTTGACACGCCGCTTCCCCTCTTTGAGAAAGGCGACTTCCTCAACCGCGAGACCATCGACGCCTTTGTGGACTTTGCCACCTTTTGCTTTAAGGAGTACGCCGACCAGGTGACCTACTGGTTCACCTTTAACGAGATCTGGGCCGACGCTCCAACACCTACATCGAGGGCACCTTCCCCGGCGGCGTCAAGGCGCATCTGGCCGAGGCTTTCCAGTGCGAGCACAACATGATGCTCGCCCACGCCAAGGCAGTACTGGCCTTCCACAACGGTGGTTTTAAGGGCAAGATCGGCGTCATTCAGTCGCTGGAGTTTAAGTACCCGCTTAACGAGAACGACCCCGCCGACATCAAGGCCGCCAACAACGAGCACGTGCTGCAGAACCAGTTTTTGCTCGACGCCACCTTCCGCGGCGACTATGCCCCCGACACCCTCGAGTGCGCCAACCGCCTGGCCGCCATCTCGGGCGGCACCATCGAGATCCTGGACGAGGACCTTGAGATTATGCGCGAGGCCGCGCTCTACAACGACTACCTGGCGTTAACAACTACCAGTGCCGTTTTTTGAAGGCTTACGATGGCGAGAACGACCTGCACCACAACGGTACGGGCGAGAAGGGCACCGGTCGCTGGCGCGTCAAGGGCATTGGCGAGCATGTGAACAAGCCCGGCATCCCCACCACCGACTGGGACTGGATCATCTATCCCGAGGGTCTGTTCGATCTGCTCGTCTACATTAAGCAGCGCTACCCCAACTACAAGCAGATCTTCATCACCGAGAACGGCATGGGCTACAAGGACCCCTACAAGGACGGTTTTGTGGATGACCAGCCGCGCATCGACTACATCGAGCAGCACCTGCGTTGGCTGCTCAAGGCCATGGAGGTGGGCGTCAACGTGGGCGGCTACTTCCTGTGGAGCCTGCAGGACCAGTTCTCCTGGACAAATGGCTATAACAAGCGTTACGGCTTCTTCTACGTTGACTTTGAAACCCAGAAGCGCACGCCCAAGGCAAGCGCCTACTGGTACAAGCACGTGGCGCAGACCCGTCGTCTGGACTAAAGACTAGCGGGGTTGCCTGCCCACATAACCTGTCCCCATTTCTCAGCCGGGGGGCGGCACGTCACACAGCGCGCCGCCCCGGCCTTTTTGGGCGGACGGCGCCGCATGTTTGTCTCGATCCGTAACATCTAGCCGAGTTTTTCGGTCCTAGCTGTTACAGATCGAGATGAACGCACAGGCCAAGCCGAAAATCTAAATCTGTAACACGTAGCCCGCTTTTGACCGTCTACCTGTTACAGATCAAGACAAACAGAATAGGCCGGGCCAAAAATCTCGATCTGTAACATCTAGCCGAATATTTCGGCCCTAACTGTTACAGATTGAGATGAACGAGCCGAGCACGTCTACGCCCGCAGGTCCTTTACGCTGGTACGCTCGACCAACACGCCCGAGACGAGCGTACGGCTTCTGGAGCTCGGGGCTTCCAAGCCCGCAACAACCTCGTTGAGTGCGCGGATGCCCAGTTCGCGGTGACGGAACTTTACCGACGTCAAAATCGAGTTGGGCATCGTCTTGTAAAGCTCGTCATCAAAGCCAATCACGGACACATCGTCGGGCACGTTCAGCCCCTTGTCGCGCAAGGCCATCATCACGCCGTTTGCCATACAGTCGTTAGCAGCGAGGACCGCCGTGCAATCGGGTTTATCGGCAAGCACAAGGCCCGCGGCATAGCCACTATCCGCATTCCAATCGCCTTGCAGAGGCTCGGGCGGCTCAATGCCACGCGCCTCGAGTGCCGCACGCCAGCCTTTCATACGGCACTGGCTCGACAGCGACTCTTGCTTACCAGAGACGAAGTACACGTTCTTGTGCCCGTGATTCAAGAAGTACTCGCACGCCATGCGCGCACCACCCTCTTGATCGTCACTGACGGTAGAGCAGGTAGGATGCTCCATCGGCGTGATAATCACCGTCTTGAGGTCCTTCGGTGCCTCAAACGTATCGAAATCATCGACCATCTGGCGCAGGTTGAAAATCATGCCGTCGACGGGAAGTTGCGACATCCTACGCGCCGCTTCGGCAAGGGTCATCTTCTCCCCCGCCCGCTTTTTGATCATCGTGAGCGCAAAGCCTCGCTCTTCGGCGGCATCGGCAATACCGTCAATCATGTCCACGGCACCGCCCGACAAGTGAAACAGCACCACGCCGATGCACCCGTAACGGCCCAACTTGAGCGAACGCGCGGCGAAGTTGGTTCGAAACTCGAGCGCCTCCATTGCCGAATGGACCTTATCGCGTGTCGACTCTCGCACGCTATCGGGCTCGTTGATCACGCGCGACACCGTCTTGAGAGAAACGCCCGCGGCAATCGCCACATCGTTCATCGAGACGTTTTTCTTGTCCATCGTTGCCACTGCTTCTCCACTCGGTTCTCTATCACTTGTTTTTTGCGTTCTAGCATACACCACCTGCCCAACTGATAAATCAGCCGTTTATCGGACAATATCGACCGTTCACCTGTAAATCCTTGTTGCTCTTCCAAAAATGTCTTACGTTGTCATTAACGAAATGACAACGTTGTCATTTCGCAATGCCTTCCTTAAGCAGGAAGGTTTCCGGGCAGTCCTGACCATCCATCGACGACCAGTTCCATCCACATGCATCGCGCATCAAGCAGCAAAGGAGCTCTATGGACGCCATCGTAAAGATGCTCGAAAAGCATCAACCGTTCTTTGAGAAGATCTCGAGGAACATCTACCTCCAGGCCATTAAGGACGGATTCCTTGGGTGCATGCCCATCGTCCTCACCTCTTCGATCTTCCTGCTAATTGCCACCCTTCCTGGCGTAGTTGGCATCACGCTGCCCCAGCCGCTCATCGACTGGTGCAACAAGCTGTACAACTTCACCATGGGCGTCATGGGCATCATGGTTGCCGGCACCACCGCCAAGAACTTCACGGCATCCATGAACCGTCGCATGCCCGCCGGCAAAGTGCTCAACGACGGTTCCACCATGGTGGCCGCCCAGTGCAGCATGCTGCTGCTCGCAGTCACACAGTTCACCACCAAGCTCAACGGCTCCGAACTTTCGGTCTTCGACTGCACCAGCATGGGCACGCGCGGTCTGTTCTCGGCCTATATCGCCGCGTTTATTACCGTGTGGGTCTACAAATTCTGCGTCTCGCGCGATCTGACCATTAAGTTGCCCAAGGAGGTCCCGGGCGCCATCGCTCAGAACTTCCGCGACATTATCCCCTTTGGCGGCGCGTCATCATCTGTGGCATCATCGATGTCGTCGTGCGCAACCTCATGGGCGTTCCGTTCTCCGAGCTGCTTATTAAACTGCTCTCCCCGCTCTTTACCGCTGCAGAAACCTATCCTGGCCTTATCCTTATCCAGGCAGCAACCGCGTTCTTCTGGTTCATCGGTGTCCATGGCCCCTCGATTGTCCAGCCGGGCATCGACCCCATACGTCTTGCCAACCAGGCCGAGAACCTGCAGGTTCTGCTGGCAGGCGGCCACCCCGCCCACTCCCTCACCTTTAACATGTCACTCGTGGGTGAGTTCGGCGGCACCGGCGCCACGTTCATCGTGCCGCTTCTGCTGATTCTCTTTATGAAGTCCAAGCAGCTCAAAGCCGTCGGTAAGGCCTCGATTGTTCCTGTTGCCTTCGCCGTCAACGAGCCGCTGCTCTTTGGCGCGCCGATGATCCTTAACCCCTACATGCTCATCCCCTTTGTTGCCGCCGGCTGCGTCAACGTGAGTGTTGCCAAGTTCTTTATCGATAACATTGGCATGAACGGCTTCTCCTTCGTGGTACCTTGGGCTACCCCTGCCCCCATCGGCATCTTCATCACCACGAACTTCCAGCTTATCGCCTTGGTATTTGTCGCGATCATCATATTGCTGGACGCTATCATCTACCTGCCGTTCTTAAAGGCATACGATAAGATGCTCTGCGACCAGGAGGCCGAGCGCGCCGCCGAGCTGGGTCTTGAGTCCGATGGTGCCGCTGCCATCGCCGCCAGCACCTCTGCGCCCGCTGTCGAGCAGGCTACCGCTTCCGTCGAGACGACCGTTGCCGCCGCTGACAGCAAGCCTGTCGCCGTTCAGCCCGAGCCCGCTGCCGACGCATCCGCCAAGAAGGATGTCGACGGCCTGAAGGTCCTCGTCCTGTGCGCCGGCGCCGGCACCTCTGCCATGCTCGCCAACGCCATCAAGGAAGGTGCCGCACAGACCGGAGAGAACATCGCTTCCTCCGCAGGCGCCTATGGCCAGCACACTGCCATCATGGATCAGTACGACGTTATCGTGCTTGCCCCGCAGGTCCGTAGCTACTACAACGACATGAAGGCCGACACCGATTGCCTGGGCATTAAGCTGCTCGCCCCGCGCGGTAAGGAATATATCGACCTTACTCGCGACCCCGCTGGCGCCATTAAGTGGCTCCGCGAGAACCTCGACTAGTTTCCTCCCTCTATTGGTGTCCGGATCCCCAGTTCGGGCACCTCTCCCTATTCGTATCCCACAGAAGGATGACTCATGACCAACCCCATGCAGTTCCCCGACGGCTTTGTGTTTGGCGGCGCCACCGCTGCTTACCAGGTTGAGGGCGAGACCCGTACGCACGGCAAGGCAAAGTGCCCTGGGACGATTTCCTGGCAGCCCAGGGTCGCTTCTCCCCCGATCCCGCAAGTGATTTCTACAACAAGTACCTGGTCGATATCGACCTGTGCCAGCGCTTCGGCATCAACGGTATTCGCGTCTCCATCGCTTGGAGCCGTATCTTCCCCAGTGGCACCGGCGAGATTAACCCCGAGGGCGTCGCTTTCTATCACGAGCTTTTCGCCACCTGCAACAAAGCTGGCGTTATCCCCTATGTCACGCTCGATCACTTTGACACGCCCGAGGCCTTTTACCAGAACGGCGGCGAGGGCTTTCTGACGCGCACGACGATCGACGCCTTTGTCGAGTACGCCAAGTTCTGCTTTGCCGAGTTCACCGAGGTCAAGCACTGGTTTACCTTTAACGAGATTCCCGCGACCGCCGAGGGCAGCTTTATCGTTGGCAACTGGCCGCACGGCGAGAAGTACCGCCTGGACAAGGCCTTCCAGCTTATGCACAACATGATGGTGGCCCACGCCAAGGCTGTCGTCGCCTTCCATGAGGGCGGCTTTGAGGGCGAGATCGGCATTGTCCAAAACCTGGAGCCCAAGTATCCCCTCGACCCCAACAACGCCGCCGACTGCGAGGCGGCTCGCATGGCCGACGTCATCAACAACCGCTGGGTACTCGACGCCACCTTCCGCGGCCACTATGCAGCCGATACCATGGAGGCTGCGACCAAGCTGGCCCATATCGCCGGCGGCGAGCTCGACGTCCGCGACGAGGACATCGCCGCGCTGACCGCCGCACTCCCCTACAACGATTGCCTGGGCGTCAACACCTACAAGTGCCAGTTCCTGCGTGCCGCCGAGGGCGAAAACGACATCAACCACAATGGCACCGGCGACAAGGGCTCCTCGCGCTGGTTCCTCAAGGGCGTGGGCGAGTCATGCGTGCGCGAAGGCGTACCCACCACCGATTGGGACTGGATCATCTATCCCGAGGCCTCTACGACCTGCTGCTGCGCATTAAGAACGATTACCCCAACTACAAGAAGATCTACATCACCGAGAACGGCATGGGCTATAAGGACGACTTCGAGGATGGCTTTATCGACGACGCCCCTCGTATCGACTACATGCGCCAGCATCTCGCGTGGATCCTCAAGGCGATCGACGGCGGCGTGAACGTTGACGGCTACTTTGTGTGGTCGCTGCAGGACCAGTTCTCCTGGACCAACGGCTACAACAAGCGCTATGGCCTGTTCTACATCGACTTTGAGACCCAGAAGCGCTATCCCAAGGCGAGCGCGTACTGGTACAAGAACGTCGCGGAGACCGGCCTGCTCATGGCCTAGTTTCAGTCACATACCCTGTCGGCCGCATGTGAATCCCCCACGGGCTCGCATGCGGCCTTTTTGTTTTCGCGCGGGTCGCAGCCGTTTGTCTAAATCTGTAACATCAAGTCGAGTTTTTTGCCTCTACCTGTTACAAATCAAGACAAACGGGAATCACTCTGCCGAAACGTCTCAATCTGTAACAGATATCTGCTCAAATCGAGTCTAGGTGTTACAGATTGAGTTTTTGATTTGGGAGGTTGAGGATGGGGGATCGCGTGCCGAAAGCATGGTCCCCGGATAAAAAAGCTCGCCGGCCAGGCCGAAGACATGGCCCACATCAAGGCAGACCTTTGCCCCTGCTCGCCCGAGCAAAAAGTCATGCCCCTCGATGCGCTCTGCCAGTCCGGCACCGAGACCCCGCAATGGCGGTGGGATGTGCTGGTCGGAGAGGGCGACCCGCTCTACTGCAAGTCCCGAGAGATCTAAGTATCCGCTGCAAGGTATAAGAACGAATTAGAGCCCTGGTACATACCGGGGCTCCTCGTGGTAGTGGCTGTCTAATGAATCTGGTGGCTAGGCCTCTTCGCCGCCACTGGATTCAGTTACCGTTTCCTCCTCACTATGTTGCGTCTCTCTCGTAGCCTCATCAACTTCTGTTGACGAATGTGCCTCTTCGTATACTTCGATGTTCGCCTTGAGAATGGTTGCACTCTGTTCAGCAAGAGCGATCTTCCTCTGGTGCTTGTCGTAGGCATACAGTCCGATTCCACCTGCGACTAGCGTGGCTACAGAACCGATTACTCCACCCTGGATTCTTCCAACGGAAATCCCGCCCGCTCTGATATTGCTGATCAGCGCCTGAGGCCCACCGAGCTCTTTCGCCAGATGCGACAATTGCGCATAGTCCCAAGTCGTCATTGCCTTTTCCTCACTTTCTTTCACTTCAGCACCGCTTCCACTGGGGTGCTCACTTTCGACAGTGCTATCATGCCATCGGTAAATAAGACGGTATATGTCCTATAATTGTCTTATCTGTTGTTAATGAGGAATGATTAAGACAATGTACGTCCGCAAAGATCGCCCTAAGGACATTTTTCCAAAGAGACTCAGCGGTTTGATGGAAAGCTATGAAATAGAAAAGGGGCGCAGAGGCATTAGCAATATCGGCCTTGCGCGTCTGCTCTATCAAAAGCGTAACGGTGCCGATGATGCCTCGCTAGCCGATGACCGCTATGCAGTGGAAAGGGAGAACGGCCGCAAGGCGATTGCGAGAAAGATCAGCCGATTTCGAAAAGGAGATCAGTTTCCTCAATGGGATGACCTCGTAGATCTGGCTGACATATTCGGAAAGCCAGTAGGTTTTCTCATCGGGGAGACCGATTGTGATACGTACGAGCTCCAAGATATTGCTGACTTCCTTGGTCTCAGCGGCGAGGCTGTTCTGTCCATCGAGCGTATGACGAGAAAAGTTAGTGCGGAGTGGCTTCCGGAACAGTCTGGCGGCAACGGCGGAGACCATGAGGAATGGGAAAAATACCTCGTGAATGATATGGTCGCGAAGGCGAATGCCGAGCCAGAAGCTTGCAGGGCAGTGCTCAATCGAATGCTGACCGCAGCAGCGTTTAAAGACCTTGTGCTCTGCCTGTCTGAGGTCGGCGATGCCCAATACAATCTGCTTATGGAACGCATTGCAAGTGCGGAAATAGAACTGAGAGACGCAGACGTACTCAGTGACAACCACCCAGACTCCATCATGGGGCAAATGGCGGCAAAATCCCGATTCAGGGATGCTGCAACACGCCTGCAGGAAGCGGAAAATGCGGTGAGGTCCAGCAGGTATGCAGCTTATGAATGCCATGTCCGCATCGTTGATGAAATGTTCTCGGATATTACCCAGACTGACGCAAATACCGTAGCCAAAGAGCATGTCAAGCAGAGACAGTCAGGTAACCAGGCGTAGCCGTCGTATCGATACGGAAGTGGGTATAAACCGTCCTGCTGCTTGCATACGTGGTTCCGTTGCCGCCCGTCAGCTTGTAGCAGTTATAGAAGCACTGCGAGTCCGAAACCCCGCTCGAAGGCAGCGCCCAGGTGGCGTCGGCGTAGATCGTCACCAGCGACGAGCACCCCGAGAAGCAGTAGGTCAGGTCGGTGAGCGCAGACGGGTCGAAGCCTCGGAAGTCCAGCTCGGCGGGCGACGAGCGCGAAGCGAACGCGAACCGCACGACTTGACACCTGCGAGGTTGCCCAAACCGGAGACCACCTCCAGCGCCGTGCATGAGTAGAAGAGGTGGGTCAGGTTCATGGTTGCGAACGTCGCCATGTCTGCCGCGAAGGCGATGCGCTCATCGGCCGCCTGGCCTTCACCTGCTGGATTTCGCCGCGCAGGCGTCCGCCACCTCGGCGCTCTTGGCAGCCTCGGCCACTTGCCCCTCAAGCTCCTTGATGCGAGCCTCCTGCTTGGCGAGAAGCGCCTGGTAGCCCCTCTCCGAGTCCACTGCCTGCGGCTCTTCCGCCTGCGCGACCCCTTCTTGGCCGCCCGCCTGCGCTGCGACCTCTTCCTCGTCGTCGATGCTATGGTCGTCTCCGTCCATGTCGGCCTGCCTTTCGATTGACATAGGCCAGCACAAACGAACCGTCCCTTAACCATGCAAATAGGCTAAAGGTCGGTCACAAAGTGAGGTCATCCAGTCCGTTCGGCAGTTTGTGACCATTAGCAAGAATTAGAGGCAACGCAACGAGCGAACGCTCGATAATGGTCTAGAATATTGGACTTGACATTTGGGAGGCAAGATGGAGACTGTGAACCTTATCCTTGGTATTATCGCGTCTATCGCATCCATCGCCGCCGCCGTCATCTCGCTCCAAAACAAGCAAGAGATCAAGTCAATCAAAAAGAGTCTAAGCGACAACTCGCAGACCGCTACAGGTAAAGTTGCCACAAACGTCGTAGGCAGCAACAACTCGGCGAACATCCATGCTTCGCGATAAGCCAACGCAGACAAGCCAGAGCGCAATTGGAAAGGTCGCCACGAACATAACCGGCGACTCCAATAGCTATGACTCACATGACATAAACATCTACCAGCCCGTCTCGTCTGGCCCGCACCGGCCGCTTACAAAGACGCTCATGTATAAACTCCTGCAAATCATGATTCGTCGACTGAGCCAACGGGCGAAGATTTCCCCCTTACGCCTCCGCCTCCTATAGAGAAGAAGCTGATTTACAACCACGCACCGCGTTACCTAAACATCATCAACGAGTATTCTGAGAACTACGCTCGTCTCGACAGCGTGATCAAGGAATTCCCCGACAGCGAAGCCATCATCCAAAGGCTGAACAAGATGTTTGTCAATGTGGCAGACGTTCGCGATGACGGCAAGCTGTGCGTAGGAAACGGCGATGCACAGCTCAAGCTCATCGAGAACGAGATCTATAACATGATTGTGAATGACGCAGGCTTTCAGGCTGACGAGGTCCCCGAAGAAATCATCAACCAGTTCTGCGTTGCGTTGATTGCCGTTGCCGTGGCAAAATGCAGAGTCCTTCTGAGGCCAGGTGATGACGATGCTGCTGCTTGATCGCAATAATGAGCCGACGAGCACGGTCTATTACATCGCTGCCGCCTTGGATGGCTACATCGACCAGAACCCAGGCTTGGACGCCGGTCAACTCTATGAGGTAACGGCGAACACTCTGGTCAAGAAAGAAGTGAGCTACGACTTCTTTGTCATGGCTTTGGACTTTCTCTTCCTCCTCGGACGCGTGTCAATAGACGAGAAGGGAGGGCTACATGTTCATCAAGTCGCTTAGAATTCGCAAGACAACAACTGACGAAATAGTTCGCGAGGTCTTATTCCACAAGGGTGCCAACCTCATCGTCGATACCGAGGACTCCGAATCGCACAATCGCGTTGGAAAAACAACCTTCCTCAAGCTCATTGATATCGCAATGGGCGCCAAGGACAGGAAGCTCATTTACACAGACGCCGACACGGGCACGGTGACCGAGGAGCTACGCGATTTCATCGTCACAAACAAGATCGCCGTCGACATGACACTGACATCGGATTTTCCCGATGGCGATGACGTGATTCTCACAATCGACCTCTTCCCGAATGGAAGGTACTACATAGACGGCGAAAAGATGGGGCAGAAAGCTTACCAGCAACGACTCAATGTCTTGCTTTTCGGGAACGAAGCGAATGTGCCCACGTTTCGCCAATTGATCAATTCATTTGTCCGCGTGTCCGTAGGCGGGGATGATAATTCCTTCCTCAAAACCGTTCCCAGCGGCAGCACATCCATCTACCGGAGTGTCTACAACGCTCTGTTCGGCATCTCAGATCCGGCGCTCGACAAAAAGCGTGACGACCTCAACAAGGACTTGAACAAGACGCGTGAGTCCATCAAACGCTATAAGAAAGTCCAGAACGTCGATACGGTCAGCGAGCAGCAGCAGATACTTGCAGGGCTCGAAGCCGAGCATGAAGAAGTCCAGTGCAAGCTCAACAGCATCATCGACGCCGATGTCTACAGGGCCAACCGCGATGAAATCGCGGCTACACGCACCCGATACGCATCTCTGACACTGCAACTCTCAGACATAGACTACAGGCTGCAACGAAATGAAGAGGCCCTGCAGACTGCTATGCAAGAGCGCGGTAGACAAGCCGACGTTAATTTGAGCAGACGGTTTTTCGAGGAAGTCTGTTCGATGATCCCGATGGTGAATGCAACTTTCGAAGAGATGGTCGCATTCAACAACCAGCTCTGCGACAACAAGATTGCCTATTTCGCGAGTGTGGCAGAAAAACTGAAGGCCGAGCGTGCATCTGTGCAACGTGAAATCAGCCAACTGTCATCGCAGAACAGCCAATTCATGTCATTGGTGGAGCAAGACCTCATCGATGAGTACGAGTCGCTTCAGGCACGCCTAGTTGAGCTTTCGAGCAGTATCGGCAAATGCCGAGAAGTAATAGATACGCTCAACAGCTTTGAGGTAGAACAGACCAGCATTGAGGGAAAAATCGCATCGCTTGGCTCGTCTGATGATGGCGACGAGCCGCAATCCAACGATTTTGCTGCAATGATGCTTGCGTTTAACGCATTCTTCACTCCGCTTGCCAGGGAGTTCAACAACGAATCGCCGCTGCTCGTTTACTATGAAGAGTCGAACAAGTTCCCCGTTGCAATACGTGATACCGCTGGCTCCAGCACGGGCACACGCAAGTCACTCATCGCCGCATTTGATTTAGCGTATCAGCAGTTTGCAGAATCAAAGGGCATCAAGACTCCGCGCTTCATAGTGCATGACGTCCTTGAAAACATCGAGGGTAAGGTGTTGCGTGACATAATCGCACGCGCCAGCACAATCAACTGCCAGTACATAGTCGCAGTCCTTAAGGAGAAGCTCGATTCGTCGCTGATACCAGCCGAGGAGCAGGGTAAACTGCAAATCCTGCAGCTTTCGATTGACGATATGCTTTTCACGCGTGGCAAAGGTGTTGCGTCGTAGGAGTGACCTGTACTCTCCTACTCCCGTACCCCCACCGAGAACTCCCCGCCGAAGTTGTTCACCTCGAACCGCTCGTCAGCCACAAGTCCCTCCTTGCTCACACGGCACGCGAACGGAAACAACTCGGCCACGTCCTGCAGTTCCAGGAACGTCCGGTAACTCGACCGGTTTACCAGCATGTCGGCAAAGACCAAAAACCGCGTAAGCTCGTCATTCAGTTCGATGGGCTCTGCAATCACGTAGTGCCCCGCCTCACGCGCCGGACAACGCCGAACTGATTGAGCGATGCCACAATCTTTTCGGAGCCCTTCAGGATGGTCATGCGCTTGCGCGCCGCCTCAACGCTCTTATTGTCCCGGCCTAGTCAAGTACCCGTTGCCTCTCCTCGACCATCTCGCAGAAGCCTCCCACATCCATGAGCCATTCTTGCTGTGAAGGCGTGTAGGTGGGGAAAAGCTGGGAGGGGATGACGAGCTGGAGCTTGCTGTCACGCATGGCGTTCGTGTAGTCCACGCTCACGGCGGGCTCCAGCGTGATAAGGTGCTTACGCTCGATGCGGTTCGCCTCCTCGAGCACCTGCCTCCAGCGCTCCTTGATGGTCGTCTTCGCACCGAGCATCGTAAGGCTCGAGGAGGGGAACCCCTCATCCCGGTAGCACTCGATTGACGGAAAAATGAAGTCCGGCTTCGACTTTCCCTCGGTGTAGGGCTGTGCGGAGTATCGGATTCCCCTACCCTTGAACAGGAACTCAAGCTGGTGCTCGAACGCTGTGCCCGCGCGGGACTTCCTGCGCTGGAAGGTCGACATGGTGGTCTTCAGAATGCCGTCGACGTCGAGCTGGCCGTTCAAATAGGGCGCAAGGTCTCTCTCAAGCAGATGGCGCTCAAACACCTTGAACAGCAATTCCTCGCGCTCGTAGCACGCGAGCAGGCTTCGATCGGGGTCATCTGCCCAGTCGAGACCTTCAAGGGTTGAGATGGAGTACTCCGTAAAGTCGATGCCCTTCGGAAACGTATGTCCAAACCTCTTGACCATATCGTCCAAGTAGATATCCGCGCTCAAGGGAGCGCGCGTCTCGATACCAATCATGCCGAGGATGCGCGAGGCCACCGCACCGATACGGTTGCGCTCGCCCTTTGATACGGCATAGCCCGAGCGGTCGGGTTCCTCGAAGCCGAACAGCCACCTCAGCTGCGACTCGATGGTCGAGCCTTTTTTAGCGAAGATGATGAGCAGCCCGAGGTCATCGGAGTTGGCGACCACCATGAGGTCGCCAGTGGATGCCTGCCTGATGGCGGGGTTGTCCTTGTAGTAGAGACGGTACTCGGTTCTCGTGGGATGTTTGCGGCGCGCATCGTACCAAGTCACGGTCCCGTCGCACATCTCCGGCTCCGCCTCGTCGCACATGTAGGCGAACGTGGTGCGGATGTCGCGGATGTCGTCGTCACCGAACAGCGACCTCAGCGGCAGCGTGCCGTTGAACTCGTGCTGATTACTCCTACCTGCGTCGATATCGCGTCCGCGAGGGTCTTCGAGACCGCGCCGTCGAAGTAGCTGCTAAGCGCCCCGTAATCCATCCTGACACGCTCCCATCATGAGCTTGGCCACCGACCGTATTACAGGGACCGTCACCGAATTGCCGAACTGGCGGTAGGCCTGTGTGTCGGAGACCGGGATTATGAACCGGTCGGGAAATCCCTGCAAGCGCGCGCACTCTCTAGGGGTCAGCTTACGGGGGTTCTCGCCCTCGCCGCGCGAGACCAAGATCTCACTACCGTCCTTATGATAGCGTGCGGAGAGCGTCCTCGTGGTGTCCGATGGAGTGATAAGACCGTAGCCGAACCCGTTGCCGGCGGCCTCGTGCTTGGCCTTGTATGCTTTCAAATATGACCACAGCTTGTCGGAGAGCACGTACCTCGCGTCCGCATCCTCCTCCAGAATCTCCGCGGCTTTCTGACCACTGTTCGGGCAGTCGAGGTCGTCCCAAGAGAACTCCACATCGTCGCGAAAGCCAACAATGTAGATGCGCTCGCGGTGCTGGCATGTCCAACCCTTGGAGTCCAGAACCTTGTAGTGAACGTGGTAACCGAGCTCGTCCTGGAGGACCTGCATGATGACGTCGAACGTTCTGCCCCTGTCGTGACTGATCAGATTCTTCACGTTCTCGAGCAGGAACGCCTTCGGGCGCTTCTCGTTCAGGATGCGTGCAACCTCGAAGAAGAGCGTGCCCTGCGTCTTGTCTTCGAAGCCCGTAGCGCGACCAAGGGAGCGCTTCTTGGACACACCCGCAAGCGAGAACGGCTGGCATGGAAAGCCAGCGAGCAGCACGTCGAAGTCGGGGATGTCTGAAGCGGCGACCTCACGGATGTCCCCCGCCGGGGTTTCGCCGTAGTTCATGCGGTAGGTCTTCTGCGCAAACTTATCCCACTCGCAGGAGAAGACGCACCTGCCGCCCAGCTCCTGGAACGGCATGCGGATCCCGCCGATGCCCGCGAACAGGTCGATGAAGGTGAAGGCAGGCTTCCCCTCCCTGCGGGTGCAAAGGGGGCGCGATGGCCGAGGGTGGAGATGTACTTCGACTCGGCTGCGGTGGGCCTTGTTTCGCCTGCCTCCCAGCGGCGCACCGTTCGCTCGCCGTTGGGGCCCATGCCTAGGCAGCGGCGAATTCCTTCTGAGTCAAGCCGAGCTCCTGTCTCTTGGCCTTTACCTCATCTGCTGATAATTGCATGACGCACCTTCTGGATAGATAATAGGACAATATGTCCTCATTTTGCCACAGGGATGAAGAGATAAACTCGTCAGAATAGCAACCTTGCCCCAAACCATGGGTTTCTCACGTCTCCCACATCCGACAATCCATGTACCACTCAAACCGCGAAGACCCATCTAACCACCGCTGCGTTCTATACGATAGTCGTTCGCCAGGACATTTTTCTGCCGCCGCAGTCATTAGTCCAAGTGAAAAGCGGCAAGCCGAGAACCTCACGCCTCTCCATCATCAATCATTCCATTTCACAAATGACGCAGCGGCGCAATTAGCAACGCGGAGCATGGAACCATGCTATACCCGTCCAAACGATATTGTCCGCGCCCAACAGCTATCAATCAATTTACCTTGGCCTGCTGGCGCAGAGAGTGCAGCCAAGCCTCATGATCATCGTAACAATAAAGAACATGGGATCGCGAGGATTTGCCGAGGCGAATGTACTCCGGCCCCTTACTAGGACAGCGCCAATTTGCAAGGGTCTTCGCGCTTACGCCAATCAACTTTGCTGCCTCTTCACTCGAAAACGCAAGCGGGCGTACGGATTCAACAGCGCATGTCACGCCGTTTGCTCCACCCATAAAGACCCTCAGACTCTCCGATCACACCCACCCGTTACAGATTGAGACAATTTGACGGTACCGAATTCTTGTCAAGGCGTGGTACAATTGTGTCCCAACGCAAAGGAGGTACCTATGCCCACCTGTGTGCCCGTCCGAGACATGAAGGACACCGCTGCATTTACCGCGCTTGTTGAGTCCGAGCGCGACGTCACCGTAACTAAGAACGGCTATGAGGCCATGCACTGCATCAGCAGCGACCAGTATCGTCTCATGCAAGACGAAATCGCCAAAGCCAAGCTGCTGTCTCGTATGATGTTGGCAGAAGACGAGATATCGCAAGGCGACTACAGCGACTACGACTCCTTCGCGACCGCGATACGAGACAAATATGGCCTATAACGTCGTAATACTCGAAAGCGCACAATATGAATACGAGGCTATTGTCAGATACCTTGCTCAAATCCTTATGAACCCACGTGCAGCAGGCAATTTTGTTGCTGAGTTTGAATATCAGCTTGATCTGCTTCGCGAGCAGCCGCTCCTACGGCCCCTCTCCCACATACGAGAGCTGGCGGCACGCAATTATCGATCGTTTACCGTCAACAAATACGTGTGTCTTTACAAGTTTGAGCGCGATACGATCTATATCGCCCATGTCTTTCATCAGTCACAGGACTACGGCCGCCTGGTCTAGCCCACAAACTGAATACTTGGTCCGATCTCCCGCAGCGCTTGCTAACAAATGACCTGCGTGTGCTCCTCGATGGCGGCGCGATCCTCATTTGCAATATCCGGCTCGCACACCACGGCGTCCAAACTGTCCAGGCGGCAGAAGGTGTAGAAGTCGCGCTTGCCGATCTTGCTGGAGTCGGCGATCAGATAGCGCGAGTCGGCCTTGCTAAAGGCGAGCTGCTGGATACGGCCCTCATCCATATTGGACGTAGACACGTCGCCATCCAGAATGCCGTTGGCGCCGATAAACGCTGCATCGATACCCAGCGCACGCAAGGTGTCCTCGGCCGTGGGGCCCACAAAGGCGGCAGTGCGGCGGCGGTACACGCCGCCCACGAGACACAGCTCGCAGTCCTCGCGTGCCTCGAGCAGGTTAAACACCGAAAGCGAATTGGTCACGATACGCAGGCGAAACGCCGGCAGCATCGAGGCCATCTGTTCAGCCGTGGTGCCCGTACCCAAAAAGATGGTCGAGCCTTCCTCGATAAGCTCCACAGCACGGCGTGCGATCTGCAGCTTTTCCTCGGCATGCTTTGTACGCTTTTCGCTGTGCGAATACTCATGGCGCAACATAGCGTGGGGACGATTCTGCGCACTGCGGCTCCGCCGTGAACGCGCTCGATCTCGCCAAGGCTCGCAAGCTCCTCAAGGTCGCGGCGGATTGTCATGTCAGATACGCCCAGCGCATCCGAAATCTCCTTAACCGAGACCGTACCCTGCTCTTCGAGCAGCTGACGAACCTTATCCTGTCGCTCTGCCTTAATCACGATGAATCCTCGCCGTTCTTTGCGCGCATATCATTCAAACAGTAACGAACAAATTGTATCAGACTCGTACGCGTCAAAAATGAACGCCCGCACAGTTTCAGTCATCACTTTTTTGAGAAAAATACCCCTGCTTTAGTGGGGTGTAGTGATAATCTCGCCTGTTCGCGCTACAGTTTGTCCGAAATACCTCGATGTTAGGAACCAAATGATCACTTCCGAGCTTTTCGGCACCGCGCCGTGCGGTACCCCCGTTCATCGCTACACCCTCAACGGGCCCGAGATCTGCGTTCGCATTATGGACTATGGCGCCACCGTGTTGGGCATCGATGTGCCCGACATTCCCGGCAACGTGCGCGATGTGGTGCTGGGCTTCGATAAGCTCGAGGATTACTTTGACAACCCCGCCTGCTTTGGCGCGACCATCGGCCCCGTGGCCAACCGCACCGCGGGCGCCACGATCACCATCGCCGGCACGGACTGGCATATGCCCACCAACGAAGGCATCAACAACCTGCACAGCGATCTTGAGCACGGCCTACACAAGCGCGTGTGGGACGTTGAACTCGACGAGGTCCACAATGCCGTGCGCATGACCACCTCGCTTGAAGATGGCGAGCTGGGCCTGCCCGGCAACCGCACCTTTACGGCCGTGTTCACCGTGACGCGCACCGGCTGCTTCCGTATCGAATACGGCTGCGAGAGCGACCGCGCCACCTACGTGTCCATGACCAACCACACGTACTTTAACCTTGCCGGTCATAACGCCGGCATGGACTGTGAGCACTTCTTTGTTGCTAACGCTGCCCACTACCTGCCCATTAACGAGCAGAACATCCCCACCGGCGAAATCGCTCCGGTCGAGGGAACACCGTTTGACTTTCGCGAGCTGCGCCCCATCGCACCCGGCATGGAGGCCGACGACCCGCAGATTAAGCAGGCCCGTGGCTACGATCACTGCCTGTGCATCGATGGCTATCAGTACGGCCGCAACCTGCGTCGCGCCCTACATGTCGAGGAGATGTGGACCGGTCGCGAGCTGGACTGCTACACCACCGCCCCGGGCGTGCAGCTCTACACCGGCAATTGGCTGGGCGACGAGCACGCCAAAGACGATGCCAACTATGGCTGGGGCGCCGGCTTTGCCCTCGAGGCCGAGATGTACCCCGACACGCCGCACCAGCCGCTGTTCCCGCAGCATCGTGGGCCCAGGTCACCCCTATAGCAATGTGATCGAATATCACTTTATGAGGCACTAAGCCACAACGCGACATATCGCACAGCAGCGCCCGCCGGCACCACCGACGGGCGTTTTGCTACCTAGTCATTGGGGACGTTCTTAAATACCTAGTTGGATGGGGTCGGGATTGGAGCTAGGGAGGTAGCGGATTTCTAGTTCTATGCCGAGCTCCTGCAGTTCTTTGAGGGCAGCGACGTCTGCGTCGCTCACGGCAACCGCGGGCGTTATGGGGCGCTTGCCCTCCCCTGCCTGCATATGGCCAATGCTTATCTTGGTGATCGGCACACCACCCTTAACCAGCGCGAGCGCATCGGCGGGTGAGGCCACCATGATCAGAATCCATTGGCGCGGCGTTGCAGTATGTATGACGTCGATGGTCCTTTGCACCGAGAAAAACCGTGTCCAAACGCCTTCTGGCGCCGCCACCCTCATGGGTGCCCATTGGCGCGAATCCGCCGCAATCTCGTCGTTGACGATTAAGACAAGGTTGGAACCCACGGCTTCGTTCCACAGCTCAACGTCTTGCCCGTAAATAAACCGGTCGTCGATGCGTGTGAGAAGAATCTTGGGTTGTGCCATCGCTGCCCCATTCTGTTTGAGACCGTAAGAGCAAGACATCACGTCTCCAATATTAGTGCATTTAAAGTGAGAAAAGCCGTCAGAACCTTGCGCGGATGTGCGATGTCCCGTATCATAGACAGCCGTTGACGCCTCAGCTGCGTCACCACATGGCCGCCAGCGTAGCTCAGTTGGTAGAGCACCGCTCTCGTAAAGCGGGGGTCACCGGTTCGAGCCCGGTCGCTGGCTCCATTGCACAAGATAGCCGCCTTCGGGCGGCTTTTTTGTTGCCGATTGAGTGCATTGCACCAAGAAACTGCAACAACCCCGACGGCAAACAACTCCCTCCAACAACAAAAGTCCCGCCAACTGCGATCCCCAAGTAGACCACGATCAACGGGGCTCAAATATGTACCCCAGAAGAATCACAGCGGCTTTTATACGCATGAATAGGGATTAAAGAGTACTCGGATCGATTGTCTGTGGATTAGTCAGGCCGTAGAAAGCAGTCTCACGGTCAGCGGATGTGGCTTGGTGTCCGACTTCACATTCAACCGGAGTAGCTTCGTCAATCAGCTCATAACCGAGCCAACCCTCTAACTCAGCACCAGGTTTTATTTGGCGCGATTCAGGAAGATCAAGGCTTCCGCCAACATACCCGACTTAAGCCCCTTTCCATCTTGGAAAGCCGCTATTTCATTTCCAGAAAACACAACAAACTGAAGATCATCCGAAACGTTTTTTGCAGTCACATTCAAAATCAACAGTGGCTTACCGTCACCATAACTTTCTACTCCGCGCTGCGCCCCCGTGATGGTGTACTCAATACCCGATGCTGGGATATCGCCGTTCCCGCCGCTGCCATCTTTTTCTTTTCCGGCAGCGTCTGCCTGAGCAGCAGCATAGCCACAGCGTAACCATCATCATAGCTCCCCTTCCCGGAGCAAGCGGTAAGGCAAGCAGAACCAGCTGCGAGCCCCAACGCCAAGAAAGCGCGCCTAGGAATTAAGGCGGTTGTGCTGAGTCCCATAAAGAGCTCCCATCAATTAGCTATTTCTCGTATCCACAGCTATTTTAATTATTCTTCAATCCATTTAGCATCAATCGTGTCTCAATAACTGCGTCGTTCAGCCTAATTTGGCCGCTCCAATGAATCCAGCTCAAACAACAAAAGGCCCCGCCAACCGCGGCCTCCCAAACGGGAAACTGCGGTCAGCGGGGCTCAAGCGCGCTCTCCCAAGGGATAACGCTCGCAACACGAACAGCTCAGCCGAGCAGCTCGCTACTCCTCCCAGTAAGCGTCTGCAAGCAGCTTAAAGCAGATCTTCTTGACCGGCTGCGCGCCATCGCCCGGGAACTCGAGCGTGGGCATGTGAGGCTCGCCGGCAACGAACAGTGCAAACTTATCGTCAGCAAGATCGCCGGCGATCGAGCGTCGGAATCGACCAGATCATAGTCGTCCTTCTCGTCAAACTCCTGGACCAGCGTCAGGCTGCCCGTAGCGACCTTAAAGGCCTCGCGACCCTCGACATCAATCTGCAGGTCGTGATAGCGCTGATGCGTCTCGTAGTGAGCCTCGGCCTCGGGACGCGTCGTGGGAGCCATGACGTTCGCAAAGACCTTGTCGCCCAGAATCGGATGGCTGCCAACCTCGAGCTCTGCCGGGTCATTCTCCTCGAGCCAGTCGATCAGCACGTCGAGGCCCTTGAGCATTCCGCGGTATTCCTCGATATCGCCCAGTGCACCGTAAATCATCTAAATCCCCTCTCGGATCGTTTCTTTGGCGGCTACTCGGCAAACGCGTTACCGACGCTGTTGCCACCCACATACGTCTCGACCAGGGTAAGGTCGGGACTGAACACGACAAAGTCGGCGTCGCGCCCCGGCATAATGTTACTGCACTCGTCGTCGACATGAGCTAGCAAGCGATGCCGGGGCCGACGCCCATGCTCTTACAGCTCGGTCACGACAACGCCGTTGTAGACCTCGTCCCAACGATCCATGACCAGATGGCCGGTCATGGGATCCATGGCGTTGAGCTTGCCGCAGGTGTTGGCGGTACGCAGTACCGTCTCGTCATCCGCGCCAGCAGCAATCGCATGTGCGAAGCCGGCGATAGTGGAGTCGCCAGAGCCCGTAGCGTTAACGGCGGGGATATCGGGAGTCTTGGCGCGGAACGCACGGCCGTTATGGAAGCCCACGGAACCGGCGGCACCCATGGAAACGACGACCCAGGGGATATCGGAGAAGCGGGCATCAGAGGCGAGCGCGGCGCGGAGCTCGTCCACATCGTCGGTGGTAAAGCTCGTGCCCAGAAGGCCGTTGATCTCGGTCAGGTTAGGCTTAACCAGCTCGGGCTTAACTTCGGACTTAAGGGCGGCCTCAAGCGAAGCACCCGAGGTATCGAGCAGCACCTTGGCGCCGGCGTTCTCGGCAATGCCCGTGATCTTGGCGTAGTAGTCCGCCTCGACGCCGCGGGGCAGCGAACCCGAGATGGTGACGACGTCGGCCTTGCCCGCAAGCTCGGTAAACTTGGCGGTAAAGGCATCGAGCTCCTCGGGGGCAATCGTCGGGCCGCTCTCGAGCAGCTCGGTCTGGTTGCCGGCGTGAAGGATGTTGAGGCAAATACGAGTCTCGCCCTTAATGGGTACAAAATCATTCTTAATGCCGTTGGCATCCATGAGCTCGGCCATGTAGGCGCCCATGTGGCCGCCGAGCAGACCGGTTGCCACAACGTCGTCGCCCAGCTGACCCAGGACGCGGGCCACGTTAAGGCCCTTGCCGCCGGCGGTCTTTTCGGGCGTCACGCGGTTGACGTCGTCGATAATGAGCTCATCGAGCTGATAGCGCGTATCGACAGACGGGTTCATCGTAACGGTGAGGATCATTTTTAGCTCCTTATCTCGCAGGCTCCTTGTGCCTCGCGATACGAGTCGACAAAACGGAATTACAGAATCTCAATCGTGAACGAGCGAACGATGGTCTCCCTGGGCTTGGCGACAAGGCAGCCACGCTTATGCTCAAGCACGTCGTCCTCATCGGAGCAGGTCGAAAGGCCGCCCCAGGCTCAACTGCCACAAAATCGCCCTCGGGCTTGCTCCACACAATGAGATATGGGAAGCCCTCAAAGCTCAGGCGGACGCCCTTGTCCTCGCCCTTTTTGGAAAGCGTGACCTGACGGCTCTCGAGTACGTCAAAGATGGTCTCCGCAAAATCGAAGAGCTCGTGCGACAGGGGCAGCGTCTTTCCCACCATGGGGTTCTTGGATCGGTTGGTCACGTCAATCAAGCCAGTCGAGGGGACGGCAGTGCAAAGCTCAGCAGCTTCGTCCTTCTCAAAGCGCAGCTCGTAGTCCGTATAGGCCTCGCCCTCATCGAGCGGGCACCTAAAGCCGGGATGACCGCCGATAAAGAACGGTATGTCCTCGGTTCCCTCGTTGGTCACCTCATAGGAGACGCGCACGGCGGTATCTTTGAGCGCATAACGAGCGACAAGCTTAAACGGGTAGGGATAATCGCTCAGCAGCGCGGCGTTATCCTCCGAAGCCAGGCACATCGCCAGCTCGTTCTCGCTCTGGCTCAGCAGCTTCCACTCCTGTTTGCGCGCAAACCCGTGGCGAGCGAGCTTTACATGATGCCCGGCAAACGTCATGGCGCTACCATCGCGCAGGCCTCCGCAAATCGGAAAGCAGACCGGCGCCTGGCCGGACCACACTGCAGGATCACCCTGCCACAAGTACTCTCGACCTCCGGCCTCAATCGAGGTAAACGAACCGCCAGCCGTGGACACCTTAATAGAAATCGAATCGTTGGAGAGAGCGTATTCCATTGCCCATCCTTTCGAACAACTGCTTTTTGCTCGCAAGTACCCGTCTCGGCCCTAACCAAAGGACAAACCCGCACGTTCATCGATGCGTCCGGTATCCCAGCCGTGCAACGGGGTACCATACAGACATTGATGCAATTACAGCTGAAAGGCCTTCTTATGCGAACCATCATCCTCTACGCCTCGCGCCATCACGGCAATACGAAAAAGCTCGTGGACGCCATCGTTGAGGCACACCCCGAGATCGATACCCTCGACGTCAAGGCGCTCGGCAAAAATGAGTATCCCAACCTGCACGAATATCATCTGATCGGTGTCGCCACGGGCATCTATTACTCCGAGATCGACAAAGATATGGCACGCGTGCTCACAAACGTGCTGCAACCGCAGGACAAAGTGTTTGGCCTTATGACCTACGGTGGCAAAAACAAGTGGTACGGCAAGGATATCGATGGCATCTGCCGCATGAGGCAGGCCATCTTTATGGGTGTCTACGGCTGCCCCGGCTTTGATACGTGGGGACCGTTCAAGCTCACCGGCGTGTCCAAAAGGGACACCCGACCGCTGAGGAAATTAAGGGCGCCGTCGACTTCTTCGACAAGATCGAAGACGAGTATGGCGACATCATCGTCGAGGAGTACGCCAAGCGCGAGAAGCGCCTAGCCTACGAGAAGGAGCATCCTGCAGGAGGCCTGGTGGCCGGCGTTAAGCGCACGGCAAAGAAGATCGCTAACAAGCTGTAACTGTAAAGGTGCTTTTGAGCGTTTAACCCATACGGCGGGTCCGAGCAGATTCGGGCCCGCCGTCTTTTTCTATCGTTACTCGGTAAAGGCGTTGCCGACGCTCTGGCCGCCAACATACGTCTCGACGAGGGTGAGCTCATGGTCGAACACGACAAAGTCGGCGTCGCGACCCGGCATGATGCTGCCGCACTTATCCTCGATGTGCGCGGAGCGTGCCGGCACCTCGGTTGCCATGCGAATGGCGATATCGGCGCTGGCGATGCCCCAGTCGACAATGTTCTTGACGCCCTGGGCAAGCGTGAGCACCGAGCCGGCAATGCTCTTGCCGTCGGCGAGCCAGCACAGGTTGTCCTTCATGATGACGTCCATGCCACCACTGGTGTAGCTGCCTCGGCATGCCGCCGCAACCCAGGCAGTCGGTGATGAGCACCGTGTGCTGCCAGCTTTGCCTGCAGCAGCGCCTTGATGGCGGCAGGGTTTACGTGCTTGCCGTCACAGATGATCTCGGCGTAGGTCTCGGGCGTGGACATGGCAGCACCCACGACACCGGGCTCACGGTGATGCAGACCGCGCTGGCCGTTATAGGTATGCGTAAAGCAGCTGGCACCGGCATTGATAGCGGCGATGCACTCATCGTAGGTGGCGTCGGAGTGACCGATGCTGGTCACCACGCCCTTGGCGTTCAGAGCAGCCGCATAAGCAGCGGCACCGTCGCGCTCGGCGGCCATGGCGCTCTTAACGATGCGACCGCCCGCAGCCTCCTGCCACTGGTCGAAAACCTCCTCGGAGGGGTCAATCAGGTAAGCGGGGTTCTGCGCGCCCACGTGCTTCATGGTAAAGAAGGGGCCCTCCAGGTAGATGCCCTGAATGCGGGCACCGCAGAAGTCGGGGCCGCGGCCCTCGTCCGCCTTGGCGATAGCAGCGCAGGCGTCCTTGATCTGTTCGACGCCATCGGTGAACGTCGTGGGCAGCCAGCTGGTGGTACCGCGACGGGCGAGCTCGGTTGAGCTGATATCGATGCCCTCGGGATCGTTATCGGTAGTTGAGTGGTTGTAGAAGCCATGGATGTGAGTATCGACATACCCGGTGCGATCCACGATCCGTGTAGTCCTTAATCTCGCAAGAGGCTCGTCGGCCTGCCAGGCGCCAAAAACGCCATCCTCGACCATAAGATAGCCGCCCAGTTGCGGGCCTGCCGGCAAGAAGAACTTGTCAGCCTTAATTGCGTACGTGCTCATATGCACTCCTCGCTTCTAAAGCAGTTGACTGTGGTAATGCTTATACCCAGCTCACGTAAAACAAAAAGCGCCCGCCCGCCGTTATGAGCGGACGGGCGCCCTTACAGGGGGACGCGATTAAGCGTGAAGGGGTGAATCGTCACGCCCTTAACCACGCGGTTGACCGTGCCGGTGGGGCTCGGCGTATCGGGCGTGTTGCCCACGCGGACGGAGTTGAGCAGGCTGATAGCTGGGCAAACATCACGAACGGCAGAGCAAGGTAACCCTCGGGAAGTGCCTCGTAGCCTTAAAGGTGAAGGACTCACCCTCATAGACGGTGGCACCTTCCTGCTGAACGGCGATGGTGTGCTGAGCGATCTCGTCGCCACCGATCTCGTTGAGGATGTCGATGTCGTACTGACGGGTGTAGGCGTCGTTGTTGACGAACACGAAGACGAGCGTCTTATCGTCGACGAAGGACTTAGGTCCGTGACGATAGCCCATGGAGGTGTCGTAGGAAGTAGCGACCAGACCGTGAGCGAGCTCGAGGATCTTGAGCTGGCTCTCCTGAGCAAGGCCACCGAAGGAGCCAGAACCCAAGTAGGTCACGCGGTTGAAATCGCCAGCCAGGTAATCGGCGATCTCGGGCTCACGGGAGATGACCTCCTCGCCCATCTTGGCAATCGTCTCGACCCACTCGGCCTTCTGCTCGTCAGAGGCAGTGTCGAAAATAAGGGTGGAGAGCAGGGTCATGCAGGAATAAGAACCGGTCATGGCGAAGCCCTTGTCGTTGGCGCGCGGAATGAGCAGCGTCAGCGCATTGGGATCATCGGCAGACTCGACGGCAAGCTTGCCCTCGGGAGCGCAGGTGATGTTGAGGAACTTGACGTTGTGGACGAGCTCCTTGGCAACGGCAACGGCGGCAAGGCTCTCGGGGCTGTTGCCAGAGCGGGCAAAGGAAACCACGAGCGTGGGATCCTCGGCGCGCAGGAAGTCGCGCGGGGCGCTCACGATGTCGGTCGTGGCGATGGGCTTAAAGTCGTAGAGATCAGTGTTGCCAGCGTGACGCAGGTACGGGGCGCAGGTATCGCCAACGTAGTCGGACGTACCGGCACCGGTGAAGACAACGGACAGACGACCCTCGCCCATAGCGCGAGCCTCGGCCAGGAAGGCCTCGATGGCCTCCTTGTTCTCGCGATAGATGTTGAGCGTATCACGCCAAAGCTCGGGCTGCTGAGCAATCTCGCCGTGGTGATCTGGGCGCCGAGCTCGGTGAGCTCCTCGACACTCTTCTCGAACATTTCTAATACCTCTCTCTAGAAGTAATCCTCTGACGTGCAATTATACACTTCGGTTGGTTATCTGGTAGTAACCAGTTAAATGCAAAGAATCACCATATGGAAACGATGCGAGCACTAGTTACTGCGCTGGTGGTAAACCTTGTATTTAAACTGATCGGCACGAGCAACCGAAAGTGTGTACTCCACTACCTCGTTTGACTCGTTATACGTAGTCCTGACCAAATCGAGCACAGGCGAGCCCTCGACAATTCCCAAAAGTTGGGCATCGGTGGGACGGGCTATGCTCGCATAGAACTCCTCTTCGGCCACGCGAATCTTTTGCTGAAAGTCCTGCTCAATCACATCGTAAAGCGGCTTACGCTCCAGCAGCGGTCGCTTTAGGGACAGAAATTGACGAACCGGTAGATAGCTGCGTTCGACCATCATGGGCATGTTGTCGGCAGAGCGAAGACGCTTGAGCTTAAAAATGCGATCACCGATGCGCAATCCCATATGCTCGGCCAGATTCTTATCGGCTCCATCTCGCAAAACTCGAGAATCGTGGTCTCGGGTTCTCGACCCATCGCGCGCATCTGCTCGGTAAAGCTGTAGGACTGCATAAGATTGGTTGCTTTTGCCGAACGGTCGGTCACAAAGGTACCGCGACCGTGCTGCCGAACCACCAGTCCTAAACGCTCCAGTTCCTGCAGAGCCAGGCGTACCGTAGTGCGCGAGAGACCATAGCGCTCCGAAAGTTCGCGCTCGGAAGGAATCATGTCACCGGCGCGATATTCATGGTCAATCTTTTCGGTCAGAATATCGACCAGCTGATCGTACAGCGGTTGCTTACGCGCTCCGATCGCCATCCTATCCTCCCTTTTGCTCGAATTCGGCTAACTACCTAGGGTGTTATGCATTATCTGTCTGCCACACCCGAATCATTAAGAAAACAAAAGCCGCGCGCTCTTTCGAGCACGCGGCTTTTAACATACACATGGCTTAAGGGGTCGGGGTGTGAGCCGCGTAGGGACACACCCCTCAAGCTAGAGCCTTACCAGATGCTCGGCCAGAGACCAAGCGGGCCAGCGCCCAGGATGCCAAGGACGAAGAGCAGGAGAATGCCTTGGTCGGGGTCCAGCTGTGCTTAGCGAACATGTAGTAAAGCAGCAGCGTAAGCATAAGCGGGACGAGCTTCGGGACGATGGTGTTGAGGGTGTCGGCAACAGAGAAGTTGACCGGATCCTCGGTAACGGTGCCGTAGGTCACGGACTCCATGCCGTTACCCAGATCGGTGACGCCGCACTCGACAGCGTTGCCGTCGGCATCGGAAGCGGTAAGGGCGTTGCCGTCCTTATCGGTCATGGCGATGGTACCGGCCTCAGCGGTCTCGGTATCGATGCCCTCCATACCGGTGAAGTTCTCGGCCTCCTTCTCGGAGACGATCACGGTAGTAGCGGAGAGACCACGGGTGGTGCCGTTGGGGATCTGGAGGTTGATCTGGGTGCCACCCATGGTGACGACCAGGCAACCGACGACGAAGACGCCCATGATGGAAGCGGCACGCGTGAAGGCCTGCATGTTGGCGGTCAGAGCGTCAATAGCGCTGGTGCCAAGCTTGTAGGACCAGTTCATGAGCCAGAAGCGCAGAGCGAACTGGACGACGTTGAAGATCACCAGGAAGATGATCGGTGCAGCGGCGTTGCCGTTGATGGCCATGTTGGAGGTGATGCCGGCCGTGATAGCACGAGCGTCAGCCAGAACAGGGCGTCACCGATACCACCGAGCGGGCCCATTGCGGCGACGCGGACGGCGCGGATCGTGGGGATGTCAACCTTGTTCTGCTCGAGCGAAAGCACGATGCCCATAACAAAGGTGACAAGGAACGGGTGGGTGTTGAAGAACTCCAGGTTGTGGCTCATGGAAGCCGCGAGGTCGTTCTTGTTGGTGTGGATCTTCTCCAGACCGGGGATGATGGAGTAAAGCCAGCCAGCGGCCTGCATGCGCTCGTAGTTGAACGATGCCTGCAGGAAGCAGGAGCGCCAAGCCATCTTGTTGAGGGTCTTCTGGTCGAGCTGCGGAGCAGGAGTGAGATCCTCGTAGTGCTCCGGGATCACATACTCATTAGATGCCATCTTCGAAGTCACCTCCGTCAGAAACAGCTGCACCCTTCAGCTCGGTCTGCTGCTGGAAGTCCCAGAAAGCGATGCCGAAGCCGATGAGAGCGAGGATGAGCAGAGCAGGGGTTGCCAGCGAATCGTTGGCAACGGTGATGAGCGCGAGGCCAAAGCCCATGAGGAAGAAGCCCCACATATCGCGGTTCATCATAACCTTGAGCAGGACGGCGAAGCGACGAAGCGCATCATGCCGCCTGCAGCGGAGAGACCGGTCTGCAGCCAAGTCGGGATGGCAGAAGCGATGGTCTGACCGATGGTAGCGCCAGCGATGAAGAACAGGGTGACGACGACAGCGAAGATCAGGCCGAGCAGAGCATGGCGAAGTAGTTCAGGCGCTCGATGCCCTTGGTGTCCGCGTTGTGAGCCATGTTATCGGCCGTGGACATAAGCGGGGACATAAGCGTGAAGACCAGGGTAACGCCAAGCTGGCCAAGCAGAGCGAACGGAATGGCGAGGCCGACTGCCGCGTTGGGCTCGAGGCCCGTGGCGATAGCGAGAATGGCTGCCATGATGCCGCCGATGACGGCGTTAGGCGGCTGAGCACCTCCGATCGGCATGTTGCCGATCGTCATGAGCTGATAGGTACCACCCACGAGAAGACCGGTGTTAAGGTCGCCAAGGATAAGACCGATGACGCGCCGGTGACGATGGGCTGATAGAGAGACTCGAGGAAGTCAAACTGGTCGATTGCCGCGATGAACGTGACGACGAAGACCAGAGCGATCTGGATGATCGAGTATTCCATCTTGCTCCTCCTTTCAAAATGTATGTACGCACTTTGGATTTCACGTACAGAACGTCAGGGTTTCACTCCTGACAACGTGGATCACGAGGATTACGAGAAGAGCTTGCTCGTGTCCTCAACAGGCGTGCTCGGAACGCGCCTGATCTCCAACTCCACCCCCAATTCCTGCAGCTCTTTAAACGCAGCGACATCCTCGTCGTTAACTGCGACGGAGGTGGCGACTTGGCGCTTTCCTTCCGACATGTGCATGTTGCCGATGTTTACCTTCTTTATAGGCACACCGCCCTTGACGAGCGTAAGCACGTCTTCCGGTGTTTCGGCCACGATGAAGATCTTCTGGCGCGGGCTCGCCTTGCCAATGACGTCGATGGTCTTCTGCAGAGAGAAGAAACGCGTAGCGACGCCGGCGGGAGCGGCCATCTTCATGAGGTTCTGGCGCATGGTGTTGGACGCCACGTCGTCGTTGGCGACGAGGATGAGGTTGGAGCCAGGGTGGAGTTCCACTGGGTGGCAACCTGACCATGAACCAGTCGGTTATCGATGCGGGTAAGAAGAATGTTGGGTTCTGCCATGTTGATCAGCTTCCTTTCGTTATTTGCTGACGACAGTTACTTGATCTCCTGAATCGCGTAACGCGAAACATCTACGACGGCTCCGGATCGGACTTTGATCTGGACCTTCTCGCCTTCGATGCCTTTGACGGTTCCGTAGATACCGCCGGCGAAAAGAACCTCTTGACCCGGCTTGAGCTCGGTGTGCAGCTCCTTGAAGTACTTCTGCTTCTTCTTCATGTTGATTTGCGACCAGATGGTGTAAATCAAGCCCATGATGACAAGCAGGCCTAAAAGGGCGACCGAGGAGCTCAGGACGTTGGCTCCGAAATCGGCCATTAGATGCCGTCCTCGTCGCCGAAGATATCCTCTTCCTCGGAGCCGGCAACGGATGCGACCGTCTGGGCGGTGACGCCCGTCTGTCCAACGGTCACGGCCTGCTCGCCAAGCTCGGCGAGCGTGGCATTGCCTCGGAGGAACAGAAGCTCAATAACCATGGGAAGGTTGGTGCCAGTCAGAACCTCGACGTTGTCGACATCCTGGGCAATCATCATCGACTGGTTGAACGGGGTGCCGCCAAGCAGGTCGGTAAAGACGAGCACGCCATCGCACTCCTCGCGCATGGCGGTAATAGCGGCGCGGAGATCCTCACCGTAGGATGCGGCCTGGTCGCCCTCAAAAGGAACGACGGTAAAAGCAGGCTGGTCGCCGGCAACCATCGCGATAGCGCTTGCAAGGCCGGGTGCGAACTGTCCATGACCGGTAAGAATAAAGCCAACCATTCAAATTTCCCTTCCGAAGGTGTGTACAATCTGAGTCCGATGATTTTCGGAAGCCAGCGGGCGCTCGCCCTTAAAGCTTCTTGGAAAGCGTTCTTTGAAGACCAGTGGTTTCTAAACTGGTAGTAACCACGTGACGTGTTGTTGTCACTATATCACCCCAGAAGAGGTCGCTTTCCTTGATTCATACGGTAAAACGTTTTTGCACCGCTCACGGTGATAAATCGACCGTTTACCGGTCGTTAACACTTCTACCTGCGGTTTTGAAACCGTTTCGAAATGCTATGGCAAAAGATCGGATCTTTTCCTGTGTCTAAACAACGCAGGGCGGCTAAAAATAGCGTGAAGAAAAATTGCAGGTCATTGTGAAGATATGTGAATTGGTCTTTTTGACTTAATACCAGTTAGAACCAGTTTTGAGATTATCGGTGAACGGTAGTTTTCGACCGTTCACCGGTTATTTGCATTCGTTTACGGCCGTTTTCCTAGATGAATTGGGGAGACCCGATGAAGCACTTGCGCGGGCGCAAGTCCTATCCTAGTGCTTTCGGTAACAAAATGCCCGCTAGAACGTTGTCGTTCTAGCGGGCTTAATCAGGTAGATCGGTTAGCGCGCAGTAGTGCAGGCAGATCTTACGCAAACAGGCCGTAGATGCTGATGTTGGCCTTGGCGTAGAGCCGTTAGCATACTCGGTCCACTTGGAGCTGGCGCTCGAGGCCTGCGAAGAGTACTGCTGGTAGGCGGTGTAATAGGCGGTCATGGCCTGCTTATAGGTTGCGCTATCGGCAGTAAAGGCATCGTCGGCGAACGCCTTAGCGTAGGTGCTGTCGGCGTCCTTCCAAGTGCCCTTCTCGCTATCCCACTCGTCGCCGGCAAGGTTGATGATGTAGTCGGCGTAGTCCTTGCTCGCGGTCTCCTCGTTGCCGTCAGCAGGCTCGGTCGGGGCGGTTGGCATGCTTGCGGAGCTGTCGCCGACCTTCTTCTTATAGAGCTTCTGTAGCGTCGCGGACTGGCGGACGATCTGCTTGGCCTGGTCCTTGGACACGCCGTACTGCGTGGCCATGGTCTTGTAGTCGGAGGTGCCGATGGAATCCTCGGCGTACTGCTTCATTTCCTTGGAAGAAACGGTAATGCCTCGTCCTCGGCAGCGTCCAGCAGAATCTGGTTGCGCACGTAGGACAGGATAACGTCGGCAGACGGAGCGGTGTAGTTGCCATCGCTATCCTTGACGGTGTCGAGGCTGTACTGGCTCTCGATAGCCTCGCGCGCGGTGATATCGCTCTTCTTGCCATTGTAGCTATAGCTTGCCACGGTCGAATCGAGCTGGTCCTCGGTCAGGGTCGACGAGCCGACACCCTTGCCGCCAAAGCCGCCATTGCCAATAAAGAAGCCGACCACCGCAGCGATCACGACTGCAACCACGAAGGCGGCGATCATCGTCTTCTTGTGCTTGGATGCATGGTCGTCCGCATCGGAGTCGCCCTCATCCTGCTCCTCGGGCATGAGGTTCTCGTCGGCGGCGTCCGCGGCGATCTTTGCCTCCAGGCGAGCATCCTCCTCCTCGGCCGTCGTGCCGGCAGCAATGTGCTCGGCAGACGTGCCGGCGACCAGGTCGATCTTCTCGTCCTCGTCACCGTCGGGGCCTTCGCCGCGCTCGATGATCTGGATGCCGTCGATCTCGTCCTTCTCGTCCTTCTTTTGAATCAGACCCATATCAATTACTCCTCGTTAGGAAACATAGTCCCCAATAGAATACGCCCGACGAGGCGCCGGGCGTATTCATTCTTAGGTTATACGCAAACACTTAAGTACTATTTAGGTGTTTGCAGCGTGCGTACCTTAGGCCAGGTGCGCGATAACGGCATCGGCAAAGGCCTGCGTGCCCACGGCCCCCTCGACGGAGCCGGTCTGAGCACGACGCACGTCACCGGTAACCTGCTCGCCCTCGTCAAGCGTGGCGGAGACGGCGGCGCGAATGCGGTTGGCGGCGTCGTTCTCGCCAGGTGATCGAGCATCATCGCAGCAGAGAGAATCTCGGCCGTGGGGTTGGCGACATCCTGGCCAGCGATATCGGGCGCGGAGCCGTGCGTAGCCTCAAAGATTGCGCAGTCGGCACCGATGTTGGAGCCGGGTGCCATGCCCAGACCGCCCACCAGGCCGGCGCACAGGTCGCTCACGATGTCGCCGTACAGGTTGGGCAGCACCAGGACATCGAAGTCATTGGGGTTTTGGACTAGGCCCATGCAGGTGGCGTCGACGATCTTGTCGTTGAACTCGATATCGGGATAGTTGGAGGCCACCTCGCGCGCCACGCGCAGGAACAGGCCGTCGGTCGCCTTCATGATGTTGGCCTTGTGCACGGCCGTCACCTTTTTGCGGCCGCAGCGGCGGGCATACTCAAAGGCATACTCCACAATACGGCGGCTCTTGGCGATAGAGATGGGCTTGATCGAGATCGCGGAATCGGCGGCGAAGGTCTTTTGGCCCGAACGCTCGACGAGCTGCGAGAGCTCCTCGACCTCGGCAGCGCCCTCATCGAACTCGATGCCGGCGTAGAGGTCCTCGGTGTTCTCGCGCACGATAACCAGGTCGACGTCGCGGAAACGCGAGCCGTCGCCCGGCTGCGACAGGCAAGGGCGCACGCAGGCGTACAGGTCGAAATGCTTGCGCAGGGCCACGTTGACGCTGCGGAAGCCCGTGCCGACCGGTGTGGTGATGGGGCCTTGATGGCAACCTTGGTCTCGGCGACCGCATCGAGCACGTGCTGGGGCAGCGGCGTGCCAAACTCGTCCATGACGCCGGCGCCGGCCTCCTGGACGTTCCAGTTGATCTGGACACCGGTGGCTCGACCACGCGGCGCATGGCCTGCGTAATCTCGGGACCGATACCGTCACCGGGAATCAGGACTACATCGTGCGCCATAATCTGTTACTCCTCGTCTTCGGCGTCGTCAGATTTTTTAACGCTAGCACGCTTCTTCTTTTTGGAGAGATCCAGGCCAAAACGTTTAACAAGCATTTCGCAAATCTCGCTCGAACGGGCCTTGAGATAGCTGCCCTTGCCGTTCTCGGCATCGAACTTAAGGCGCAGCGCAAGCTTCTCGGCAACCTCGGCGTCGATCTCGCCCTGGCAAAACTCGTACAGGCAACCGAGCATGTCGCGATACTCAAGGTCGCCGTGGTAGCACTGGATGGCCTCGTCCAGGATGGGCCAAGCCTCGCGCGAGCGCTCGACGCTCGTGGCGCCCCACACGCACAGCAGGCGGAAGGCGGCGTAGCGCAGCGTGGAGGAGATCTCGTCGAACAGCGCGGTCTCGGCGCCCTCAAAGGCATCGCCCAGCTGCTCGGGGCAGGTGGTGGCGAG
>ENA-OQBJ01000119-OQBJ01000119.1-human-gut-metagenome-genome-assembly--contig:-NODE-119-length-40076-cov-11.437858_pt1 | contig 40076 bp, 41 predicted proteins | sample MGYA00242743_ERZ504545 | MGnify/ENA primary metagenome ERZ504545 (study PRJEB26092, sample SAMD00036252) | human gut metagenome | host: Homo sapiens | study: EMG produced TPA metagenomics assembly of... | reverse complement strand
CAAATTTTATAATCAATGTAGTTTTGAACAGTGGTTATATTATGGAATGACCACTTTTGAGCATAAAGAGGTGTGTACATACTATAAAAAAGTAATTACAGATTTTGACATGCAAGATGCTACTGTTCCGACACAAACTGTTTCTGGCACACCTTTGAAATATATGCATGTTATGGAATACAAAGATAATATTCGTTGCAATAGGTTTATTGTTTATAATATGTTAAATGATTTCCCTAAGGAATACAAGCAAATTCTTACAGCTTGTGCCGAGATAGGAATAGATTGCCCAATATTTAGTAGTGACTTGGTATCAAAGAAATCTTTAAGATTGGAAAAACTTAAAAGTTTAACAAACTTGACAAAGTTGGAATCTGAGGAATTAAATGCATACGAAACTTTAAAGGAAAACTACAAAAATAGTTTTCTAAAAAACAGAAAAGAGCTTATCAAGATACAGCAGCACCAAATACAAATGGTAAAAATGCTTCAAAATTCGTTAATATCTGATGAGCATAAAATAGAAATGGAATTGTCTCATACTTTAAAATTTATTGAATGCAAAGAATCCCTGCTTGATTTGCTTGTATTTAAGTCTAAGCATCATAAACCATCCAAGTGCATTCTATGGGTTTACAACCCTATATTGAACAAAGTAGATGAGTTTGTTTGGTCTTATAAGAAAGTGCAATTTCTTAAAGAACTTCTTAGAGAAGAAAATGCAAACTTACTTCTGCTTCAAGCATATGGTAAAGCATTAGAAAAAGATTCTGATTTAAACACTTTTATAAGACAATGCGTTTTTGACGGAATTATAAATATTGAAAAAAAATGAAAATAGTCCAGACATATTATAGTTATGCTGATAACAAAAATCCGATTTATGATACTGCAGGTTTTCTTACTGCTGACATGAATTGGAAAAGCATGGCTGTCAGCTGCCTTCTTCTCAAAAAACATTACGGAAGCGTCACCTTATATTGCAACGGTAGTGTAAAAGAGATTGTAAGCGAATTGAAAATTCCTTATGATGAGATTGTTGTGATTCCAGATTTTATGCAAGAGTACAAAGGTTGTAACCTTTGGGCTTTGCCTAAGATATATACATATTCTCAACAAAAAACTCCCTTTTTGCATGTTGATTGCGATTGGTTTATGTTCGATAGACTCTCAACACAAATAGAGAAGTCTGATGTCATAGGACAAAATATAGAGTACGACGACCAATATTATAACAAAAGAACATTTGAAAAAATGTTGAGCTATGGTTGTGAATTTCCTTTATGGATAAAAGACATTGCAAAGTCTAGTTCTATTCTTAGAGTTATAAACGCAGGAGTTTTAGGAGGACAAGACATTTCTTTCATCCAAGAGTATGTTGAGCTTATAAAGAAATTTATACATGCCAATGTTGATACATTGCGAAAAATCAATGACGGATTTGTCAATTCTATCTATGAGCAGTTGTTCTTGTACATTCTTTCCCAAAAACATAGGAAAGAAATAGGTCTCTGCACTGTTGGCGACAAACTTAGTACAAAATTCGATTGGCTTCCTATGGATTTTTCATGTTCTCCAAAGACAGGTTACATGCATATGCTTGCAGGAATTAAACGACAGTTCAAATCATATGTGTTTGTTTCGCAATACTTGCATTACATAAATCCGACAGTAAGTAATCATATTACAAAATACTGTTATGAACACAATATCTCACCATTGATAAATTTTCCAGAGCTTGGAATTTTCTTAGAGAAGAGTAAGTCTATGCAACAATTAGCAAAGGAAAATAACAATGAATCTAAAGTGCATGAAATATCAACCGCTTATGATGAGATTAATATAAAATTATCAAAGGATATACTTGAAATATTTCAGGAACAAAGTAAATGCAGAGACTTATTATGGAGCAATATTTCTCTTTTGGAGAAAAAGGTAATGATTAATCCAAAGTGTAAAATCATAAGTATCTCACATGAAGATATAATTCGTAATGTACTCCATCTAGATGATAATATTTTAAGAAAAGTGACGAATATAAAAGACCTCGCTGTTGTCATAACACCAGATGCAACATTGGGACAGCCCCAAAAGCTCTTATTAGCAGGTGTCAAAATGCAAATTATATGGTATTTGCAAAATGTAAAAAATGCAACCTTTAAAGAAATTAAAAACTGCTTAGAGATAAAGCAACAAGGTGAAGGCATAAGCAAAAAACTATATGAGAAAGATGTAGATAAGGTATTTCGCTCACTTGTTTACAGTAATATTTTAGTTTTTTCATAGACATAGTAAGAATATAAAATTTGATGAATAATTTTAAGGTAGAACGACAACATGATTGTATGCAATGTGGCATAGCATGTTTACAAATGATATGTAACTATTATGGCAAAGAATATTCCCTTGATTCCTTGTCAAAAATATGTTTTGCTACAACGGAAGGAGTTTCTATGCTTGGAATCAGCGAAACTGCTACAAGTTTGGGCTTTCATGTAGTAAATGTTAAGTGTACAGTTAAAACTTTAACAGAGGTTTCTCTACCAAGTATCCTTCATTGGAATCAAAATCATTTTGTAGTCTTATATAGAGTAAAAAATGAGAAGAAATTCTACATTGCCGACCCAGGAAAAGGATTGGTGACTTATAGTCTTGAAGAGTTCAAAAAACATTGGATTAGTACAAACTCTAATGGACAGGACAAAGGCATAGCTATGTTTTTGGAAACTACTCCCACTTTTTTTACCTATCAGATGGAAGACAAAAAGAAAATCAGCGGGAAGAGATCTTTTCACTTTCTTTTTGGGTATGTGAAGAAATACCGCAAGTATTTCGGACAAGTCATCTTGGGCTTGATAGTCGGAAGTCTTTCGCAGCTTGTCCTTCCATTCCTTACACAATCAATCGTGGACGTTGGTATTAAAAATCAAGACATCGGCTTTGTTTGGCTTATCCTGTTGGGACAATTGATGCTAACCATCAGTAGGACGGCAATCGACTTTATCCGTAGGTGGTTGTTACTCCACATTTCCTTACGTATCAACATCTCTTTAGTAAGCGACTTTTTTATCAAGCTCTTGAAGCTGCCGATGTCTTTCTTTGATACGAAACTCATGGGGGATTTGATGCAGAGAATGAATGACCATAGTCGTGTGAACAACTTCCTTACACAGCAGACGCTCAACATTACCTTTGCCATGCTTACTTTCGTGGTATTCTCGGTGGTGCTGTTCTTCTACAATAAGTTGGTGTTTGCCATCTTCTTGTTGGGAAGCATCCTCTATGGCGCATGGATGACCTTATTCTTGAAGCGAAGAAAGGTACTCGACTATGAATTGTTTGAGCAGCAAGCCATCAACAATAATAAGACCTACGAGTTCATCACTTCCATGCAGGAAATCAAGTTGCAGGATTGTGAGCAGCGCAGAAGATGGGAATGGGAGGACACGCAAGCAGACTTGTTTGGGGTGCAGATGAAATCACTCAAACTCCAACAGACACAGGAGGCAGGAAGTATCTTTATCAACGAGGTGAAGAACATCATCATCACGGTAGTTGCTGCAACAGCCGTGATACATGGGCAAATGACACTTGGTATGATGCTTGCCGTGCAATACATCATCGGACAGCTCAACTCACCAGTGGAGCAACTGATGAACTTCTTCTATTCTCTGCAAGATGTGAAGATTAGCTTGGAGCGAATCAACGAGATTCACCAGATGGATGATGAGAATGGAAAGGAAGGCTTGCTAACTTCTATTGAAGATAAGAATGAGGGCATTGACATCAAGAACATCATGTTCAAGTACGACCCACATGCTTTGCGCAAGACCATAGATGATGTGAGCATTCACATTCCGCAAGGTAAGGTAACAGCCATCGTTGGCGCATCTGGCAGTGGAAAGACCACCCTCATCCGTTTGATGCTTGGTTACTATCCTGTCTTGGAAGGACAAATCAACATTGGTAACACCGACATCAACAAGCTCAACAAGAAATGGTGGCGCAGACAATGTGGCGTTGTGATGCAGGAAGGTGTCATCTTCTCGGAGAGTATCGCACGAAACATTGCTGTTGATGATGGTGACATAGACAAGGAGCGGTTGTTGAAAGCAGCCGAGATAGCTTGCATCAAGGATTATGTGATGGCCTTGCCGCTGAAGTTCAACACCAAGATTGGGCGTGATGGCGTGGGACTGAGCCAAGGACAGAAACAGCGTATCTTGATAGCAAGGGCGGTGTATAAGAATCCCGACTACATCTTCCTTGACGAGGCGACCAACTCGCTCGATGCCAACAATGAGAGAAGCATCGTAGAGAACTTGGATAAGTTCTACAAAGGAAAGACGGTTGTGATAGTGCTCATCGCCTAAGTACGGTGAAGAATGCCGACCAAATCGTGGTCATCGACCATGGCAAAGTGGTTGAGGAAGGTAACCATGAGTCTTTGACCGCCAAGCGAGGGGCATACTATAACCTTGTGAAGAATCAGTTGGAATTGGGAAACTAAAATGCTTTTGATATGGAACAGAAAGAAAAAGAATCAGATAACATCGAGTTGAGAAGCGAGAAGGTGAGGAACGTGATAGGCAAGGTTCCTCCTCGCCTCGTCAGCTTGGGAACGGTTGTCATTACGATAATAGTCCTCGCCCTCGCAGTTGCTTTCTACAAGATACCTTATCCTATATCCATAGAGGCTAATGGTGAGGTCGTCAATCAAAGAACGATGCAGGTGTTTGTACCATACAAGTATTTGTATCTTTTCGATGAGCCAAGGACGGCTCATGTTTCTTTTGAGGGCAACGACAATACATCTTATAACTGCAACATTGTAAGCCATAAAGTCAAGCTCATACATAGGAAGATGGCAACTATTTTATGGCAATAGCCACAATGAGCACACAGGGCAAAATACTCCTATACTGCAAAAGTATATGAAAGCTGATGTGAGAATCATCGTCAGCAATAAAACGTTATGGCAGCAGGTTTTCGGATAAGCTATGTCCGAATACAGCTGTTTGTTTTTGGATGCATATTGTGTTGCTAAGCATCAGATTTTACAAAAAAAGTTCTAAATTCCATAAATTTCTCCTAGCGAATTATGGGATATTTAGAAAATTGTCGTATCTTTGTCCCCGAATTAAGGCGTTCTTTGCATATTGCAAAATACAGAAACGAGCAGAAGTCCGCTCGTTTCCATATTGTTACCTATATAATATAGGCAAACGCCCAACTTCTTGATTTTCAATCAAAGTCCAAATTAGAGCGAGTTATGAGGCTTAACATTAAGCTCTAAAGCAGCCAAAGCGCGAATTCAACAAGCAAGTGCTTGGATAGACTTATATCCGAACACTTGTTGCTATCTCCATAAAGGTTCGTTTTTCCATCCTTGTGGAAAGCCCATGGCATGTAAATCAATATTGGGATAATCTGCGAACAATCTGAGCAGAGAGCTTTTTAAATCCATACAAGGAGTTATAGTTTGCTCCATATATAATAAGGTGCATAACTGATGGTAAAGTTTGATAGGCTTTTGGGTTGGAGCAATCCAAAAAGTGGAAGCCGATTTGGCAATTGTGGCTTCAAGGCAAAACGCCTATTCCATATACGGGCATGGTGAGCACAACAATTGCGAAGCACGGTTATACACCTTATCCAACTTTCCAAGTAAGTGTATTGAGGTAGTCCAAACTCTCTTGCCACTTGCTTTTTGAGACGATTGTCCTTGAACAGACAAAATAATTTGGAAAGCGTACCAAACGAAACGACCTCTAATGTTTTCCACACAGGAGGGAGAGAAGGGAAAGTATATTTCTCGGAATGCTCCTTGATGAAATCTTCATTTGAACGAGATACCTCTTTCTTGATATTGTCAAGACAGCCTTCATAAAAGTCTGCATTCTTGAACAATGATGCATCCATAAACCAAAATGCGCCATGCTCCATAGAGAATATCTGAATCATTTTGGTCCGAAGAGAAATCTCTATATCTTGAATTGCCTTGAATATAAGTTGACGAAGTTCTTTGTCAAAGAGATAAAGGTCGATGGCTTGTTCAAATGTACTACCCAGTTTATAATGATGAAACTGTCTGTCTTCCTCCATATATCGTAGGTAACTGGCAATACGAAAATAACTGATATTGCGAAGCTGCAATTTGGCAGTTGCAATATCTTCTATCACCAGCCCTCTGTTCTGGAGCAAGGCAACCTGTTCATCTACGTTTATCGGTTGTTTGTCGTAATCCATATACCCTTTATAAAAAGCGAAGTCCCACCGTGGTACGCATCGTTGAGAGGCGTGGTGGGATTTGTTGCTGCAAAAATACTCTTTTTTATTGGAAACTCCAAATATTTTCTTCAAAATCTGCTTGTCAAATATGGATTTTAACGTAAAAAGTTCTAATTTCCAAGGTTTTCTCCTTGTAAGCTATGCGAGATTTAGAAAAATATCGTATCTTTGTCCCCGAATTAAGGCGTTCTTTGCATATTGCAAAATACAGAAACGAGCAGAAGTCCGCTCGTTTCCATATTGTTACCTATATTATAAAGGCAAACGCCTAACTTCTTGATATTCAACCAAAGTCCAATTTAGTGTGAGTTATAACATTTAACAGGTTTCGGATTGAAAGCGTGCTGAAAATCGCGTCTTATCACACGCTGAAATTTGGTGGTATCGGGAAATTGCAGTATCTTTGCACTGTCGTTCGAAGAAAGGCTGCACTCGACAAAGTGCAACCCCCAAAAGTTAACAATCAATATTTTATTAACCCTTTAAAAATTTAAGATCATGGAAGTAAAAGGAACATTGAAATATCGTAAAGTACAGCGCACACCTCAGACTGGTGAAAACGCAGGTAAGAAGAAGTGGTATGCTACTTCGGTAACCGACCGCGAAGTGGACTTCGAGGGATTCGTATCGCATATCTCTGACCACGGCTCGCCTTACTCACGAGGTACCATCCACGGTGTGCTGATGGATGCACTCGACCATCTGCAGGAGCTGATTCTCGACGGCAAGAGCGTGCGTCTCTCTGACCTCGGATTGTTCTCCATCGGTATGAGCTCCAAGGCGGAGGATACCAAGGAGAAGGTGACGGCTGCCAGCGTGGAAGGCGTGCACCTGATTGTGAGAAACACGAAGAGCTGGAGCAATACTGAGCTGCGCAAGAAGTGCAAGATTCAGGAGTACGGCGGCTATATCGGCACCGACGGAGAGGGCACCACAGACGGTGGTACTACCGGTGGCGGCACTGAACAGGGCGGCGGCTCTGACACCAGCCAGGGCGGCTCAGGTACTACCGGCGGCGGTACTGAGCAGGGCGGCGATGGGCTTGAATAAAGCCCTCGCCTGAGGGCGGCAAGTAGAAAGCTAGCGTATCCCCTCACCAAGTTAACATTAACATTTAACACTTAACATTAAAAATAATAATAAAGATGATGAAAGCAAATACCTGGAAAACGATTTTGCAGATTGCAATCTCCTTCCTCACAGCCATCGCTACTACGCTCGGAGTTACCAGCTGTAGCATGTAAAAAAAAGATGTTCTTAAATTCTGATTCGACATAGCAAAGCCCCCGGTGCATCACGCATCGGGGGCTTTTTTACTTTTTTACCTTTAAAAGCCTTTTTCCTTAAAAACTCCTTAAACTTTGCTTCTCTCTGCAATATTTTTAGTAACTTTGCACCCAAAAGTTAGTATAGAATATGAAAATAGGAATTATCGTTGCGATGGACAAGGAGTTCGCGCAACTCAAAACATTATTGACCGAATCGCAGGTTGAGAGAAAAAACTATAAGGACTTCGTTATCGGAAAAATAGGCAATAACGAGGTGGTGATGCAGCAATGCGGCATCGGTAAGGTGAACAGTACCATAGGTGCCGTGGAAATGATTGACAACTATCACCCTGACCTCGTCATCTCTTCAGGCGTAGCTGGAGGCGCTGATATCAACCTCAACGTGACTGAGGTGGTGGTGGCAACCAACTGCGTTTACCACGATGCCTACTGCGGCGAGGAATGCGAATTCGGACAGATTCTAGGCATGCCTGCTTTCTTCAAAACACCTAAGGAATATGTGGAGAAGGCACTCGCCATCAACAACCTGCCGGGCAACAGGCACCCGAAGATCCACGCCGGACAGATTGTAAGCGGCGAATGGTTTGTAGACAGCAAGGAGAAGATGCGCTCTATCCTGGAACACTTCCCTCAGGCGATGGCGGTGGATATGGAGAGCTGCTCTATCGCCCAGACCTGCCACATCTACAAGACGCCTTTCATCTCCTTCCGCATCATCAGCGATGTACCGCTGAAAGATACCAAGGCACAGCAGTATTTCGACTTCTGGGCTAAAATGGCTGAAGGCTCTTTCAATGTTACCAAGGCTTTCCTCGAAAGTCTGTAAACTGTAAATTATCAATTATCAAGATGAATAAGATTCCAAGTTTTACAATCAATCACAATAAGCTGCTCCGCGGCATCTACGTGAGCCGTAAGGACGAAGTAGGCGGAGAAGTCATCACAACATTTGATATCCGCATGAAGGTGCCTAACCAGGAGCCTTGTCTGCACAACGGTGCCATCCATACCATCGAACACCTGGCTGCCACCTATCTGCGCAACGACGAGGAGTGGAAGGACCGCATCATCTACTGGGGACCGATGGGATGCCTCACGGGCAACTATCTCCTTATCAAGGGCGACCTGGAGAGCAAGGACATCGTGGAACTGATGAAGCGCACCTTTAAGTTTATCGCCGATTTCGAGGGTGAGATTCCGGGACAGGCGGCAAAGGACTGCGGCAACTACCTGCTCCACGACCTGCCTATGGCGAAATATGAAGCCAGAAAATATCTGGATGAGGTGCTCTGCTGCATCAGGGAAGAAAACCTCATCTACCCTACCCAGGATTAGAAACAAAAAATATGGCAAGCTTACCACTTAAGCTTGCCATATTTTTCTTTATACCAAAGTTGCCAGCCATTGACCAGATTCTGCCATACTACATAGGCACCCGGTGCTACGGCAGCAAGAGGATTCAGGAAGGTGAGGGTGAGCCAGATGCCCACTACCGTATTCTTCTGTCCCAACGCCTGACCGGCACTGATACTCGCACCGAAATGCCTGCCTACCGCCTTGCCGATGGCAAACTGGAGGAGACATACCAGCAGCGGTACAAAGAGCAGCAGAAGCATCGTTACGCCCGATACCTCGGCATGGAGCATGTTGCGAACCGTTTCGCCCATCAGTATCGTGAGGTTGAAACACCACATATAAAAGCCTAAATCCTTTACATTCTTCACCTTATCCACCATTTTGGCAGGAACCTGCGGCTCAGCAAGGCAAGCAGCAGAGGCACCACCAGCACGGTAGTGACATTGCGGAACACCATCGCACTCATCATGAGGAACGATACGTCTGCCCCTTTCTCTACCATCGGGAAAAGACTCGGAATGATGACCATCGTAAAAATGTTGGCGATGACCGTATAAGTGGTCAGCGAACCGATACTGCCGCCCAACTTCTCCGTAACCACAGCCACGGCGGCTGCCGTAGGACAGATGAAGCAGATGAAGGCACCCTCGAGAATCAGTTTGGTGCTGTAATCGGAGCCGAACTCAAAGATAAGCACCACCATCATCAATGACAGCGAGGTACGGATGAGCTGGAGGATGAAATGCCACGCCTTAGGCTTCATCTCCTTGATTTCTATCTTACAGAAAGTAACATAGAGCAGGGAGAACAGCACTACCGGCATCAGACTTACCAACCTCGGACCACAATAATCGCCAATGGGCACCAGGAAGGGCACATTGGCGAATATCAGGTAGCCCAATGCTCCCATAACCAGGGAGCAGGGCAATGAAAACTTTCTAAAAAATCTCCACAAAAACATTTCTGCTTAGTCTTTGTTGCTGCGCTTGCGCTTCAGGTGATCGAGCTCAATCTTGCGCATACGCATGTTCTTTGGAGTTACCTCTACGTACTCGTCCTCACGGATATACTCCAGGCACTCCTCAAGACTCATCACGGTCTTAGGAATGACGCGAGCCTTATCGTCAGAACCGGAAGCACGTACGTTGGTAAGCTGCTTAGCCTTGGTTACGTTGACTACCAGGTCGTTGTCGTGAACATGCTCACCTACAACCTCGCCTCCGTAAACCTCCTCACCCGGATCGATGAAGAACTTACCACGATCCTGCAGCTTATCGATAGCGTAAGCAAAGGCAGTACCGGTTTCGAGCGCAATCATGCTACCGTTAGAACGGCGGCTGATTTCACCCTTGTATGGCTGATACTCCTTGAAGCGGTGAGCCATGATAGCCTCGCCCTGAGAAGCGGTAAGCACGTTGGTACGCAGACCGATGATACCACGTGAAGGGATATCGAACTCGATGTCTACACGCTCGCCCATGTTCAGCATAGAGGTCATATCACCTTGCGGCGGGTTACCATATCAATCATCTTAGAAGCAAACTCCTCTGGTACGTTGATGGTCAACTCCTCTACAGGCTCGCACTTCACACCGTCAATCTCCTTATAAATAACCTGAGGCTGACCTACCTGGAGCTCATAGCCCTCGCGGCGCATGGTCTCGATGAGTACAGAGAGATGGAGCACACCACGGCCTGATACAATCCACTTATCGGTAGAATCCTCGTAAGGCTGTACGCGGAGAGCGAGGTTCTTCTCGAGCTCCTTGTTCAAGCGCTCCTGGATGTGGCGTGATGTACAGAACTTGCCTTCCTTACCGAAGAATGGTGAATCGTTGATGGTGAAGAGCATGCTCATGGTAGGCTCATCGACAGCGATTGGAGCAGTGGCTCAGGATTCTCGAAGTCGCAGATGGTATCACCAATCTCGAACTTCTCCAAGCCGATAACGGCACAGATATCGCCTGAATCTACATGATCGGTCTTCTTGTGGCCCATACCCTCGAAGGTGTGGAGCTCCTTGATCTTGGTCTTCTCCTGGGTTCCGTCGCGGTGGCAGATGGTAACATTCATGCCGTCCTTCAATGTACCGCGGTGTACACGGCCAACGGCGATACGACCAGTATAAGAGCTGTAATCGAGTGATGTGATAAGAAGCTGTGGAGTACCCTCGAGCTGCTTAGGAGCTGGGATAACCTCAATAATCTTATCGAGCAGATAATCGATATTGTCTGTTGGATGATTATAGTCCTCGCCCATCCAGCCGTTCTTGGCAGAACCGTAAACTACTGAGAAGTCGAGCTGCTCTTCTGTAGCATCGAGGTCGCACATCAGGTCGAATACCATCTCGTACACCTCTTCAGGGCGACAGTTAGGCTTATCTACCTTATTAACAACGACGATAGGCTTCAGTCCGAGCTGCAATGCCTTCTGGAGCACGAAACGGGTCTGAGGCATCGGACCCTCGAAAGCATCGACGAGGAGGAGGCATCCGTCTGCCATGTTGAGCACGCGCTCAACCTCACCACCGAAGTCAGAGTGTCCAGGAGTATCGAGGATATTAATCTTAGTACCTTTCCAATTGATAGATACATTCTTTGAGAGAATGGTGATACCACGCTCGCGCTCCAAGTCGTTGGAATCGAGCACTTCGCCACTGTTATCCTGGCCGTCGCGGAACAGCTTACCGGCGAGCATCATCTTGTCGACCAATGTAGTCTTACCATGGTCAACGTGTGCAATAACTGCAATGTTTCTAATGTCTTGCATTTTAATTTTTACCTTAAATACTTAAATTTGGGTGCAAAATTACAAAAAAATCCCGAAATGTTTGCATAATTCGGCAAAAAGTTGTATCTTTGCACCGCATTTTTAATGAAACCACCGTGAGGAAGGTCATCAGATGCATAAAATTAAACATATTCATATTTTATTAAATTAAGTTTTTACAGCTATGTATTTAGACAAAGCAAAAAAAGAAGAGATCTTTAGCAAGTACGGAAAGTCTAACTCTGATACTGGTTCAGCTGAGAGCCAGATAGCATTGTTCTCATACCGTATTGCTCATTTGACGGAACATGTTAAGAAGAACCGTAAAGATTATACTACAACACGTGCGTTGACACAGCTTGTAGGAAAGCGTCGTGCATTGCTCGATTACTTGTATGATCGCGACATCAATCGCTATCGTGCTATCATCAAGGCCCTCGGTCTTCGTAAGTAATCAGCTTAGGCAGACACATTGCTTAACAGAACAGAATCCCATCGTTCGCAAGAGCGATGGGATTTTTCTTGCATACTCAAGTCTTGAGTAAATAAAAAAAAGGATATGATTCATTTCTTAGAACAGCACTTTGTAGAACTTGTAACCATAAACCAGCATCATCTATCTGACGCTGGCAACCATCCTGTTGCTCTACCAGACACCTGATACAGCCGTTTACAAAACTTTTCGCAGATCTAAAAGACTGATGGCAGGCTGAAGGATATCGCCTACAACGTAGGTTTCTCCTCGCTGCCCTACTTTTCGAGCGTCTTTGCCAAATCAGAAGGCGTCACTCCATCTGCCTGGATGAAAGAACGCAGCAGGAATAAAGAAAGATAAGAAACAGAAAAAAGCTTTCTCTCATCGGAGGGAAAGCTTTTTTGTTATTACAGTCTGCGTATCCATCAAGGATACTCTGATAATATAGACAGTCTGGGACGAAGAGGAAACCGGGATGCTGACAGATACAGCACCTGCAGCCTTTTTCGCTGCCACCAGTTTTCCATCGAGTGTGTAAACCTCCACCTTATTTAATAGAGGTCCATTCACCTTGGATACAACAATCAGTCCCCGGTCTGGAGAATAAATCTTCACGTCACTCTCGCCCACCTCAGCATCTTCGATGCCCGTGGTACTGCGCGTCTGGGTAAGGAAGTATCTGCCGTGCTCATTCGCCTGCACCTTCACCTCCTCTTCCTCCTTCAGTTCCTGATACTTGCGGGTGGCAGCATCGTAGAGATAGAGAGGAGAAGAAAGACGAGAGAGGCCATCAATTTTCAATCCAACAGAAGAGGATTTGCCTACCACGCCCAGTGGCAGCCAATCTACATCCGGCAAGGAATTCAGCGCTACAGCTTCATCGCCTGCCACCGTATAAACCACCGGAACTTCCTTCAGCTGGGCATCATAGAGCAGCTGGGCATCCTCGGCATCATCATAATCTTCCGAAGCTGATGCATCAAGAACAATCCTCGAACGGCTGCGATAACCCGATGCAGATGCTGTAGTGAGGGTTAAAGTGATGTTGTCCTCACCCTGCTCCTCATCCGATGCCGTCTTCCCACCGCCAAACACTTCTCTATCTACCGTCATCGCCGACGTAAAATTAAGCTGCGATGCACTCTGTCCATCCTTCAGACGGACAAAGAACGACTGCATCGGCGAAATCTTCACGTCGTTTTTCGACTCATACGTAGTGGTTGACATATCCAACTGATTATAGAGTTTCAACACACCATTCTCATAGACATAGAAGCTGGACTGTAGCGATGGATTTGCCTTCAGGAACTTATACATGCTGAGCGTAGCCATATAAGGATTGCCCACCAGATAATAATTGTTGCCATCCTGCAACTGTACCAGCGAATAACTCATCTTGCCCAAAGCATTCTCCTGAGCATCGGCATTCACTACCAGGCGATGGGCATTCTGCTTATCCACATTCACCGAAAGCGGACTCTGCTGCTGAGAATCCGAGACATAAGTATATTGCGTATCTGCCTTCGGCAATCGGAGCAATACTTCGGATGCAGCGCCGGATGCACTGCCCGATGCACCCACCGTATATTTATCTCCCATCCTGATAGCCACGCCCTCCAGCGGCTGATATTTCCTATCCACCTTATTATATACGTGGCTCCAGTGGGCTGAAAGCGCATTGAGATTCTGCTTCTCGAATGTGATGCCAGTGCCGGCATAGTCGTAGCTTTATAATTGCCATCCAGTGTTACTTCTTCGGCAGAAGCATCATTCCAGCTGCGCTGATATACAGGACAGGTAATGCGATTGTTTGCCGAAGCAGAGAACGAGATTGGCTTGAACGCCTCCGACTCCTGTCTGCCCGATGCAGCCGGCACATAGATGTCGCCCGCATAGGTATCCTGCAAAGGCGAAGTGAAGGCATACCAGGTGTTTGGCTTCATCTGCTTCTCCACCCACGCCTTGTTGTATTTCAGATAGCACTGGTTGAGCAGTTCGCCTCCCGGCTTGAAGTAAATCTGGTCGCATGTGTTGCCATAGAAAGGTTCACACTCCAGATTGCCTTCGGCATTCAATCCGTGATCTGCGGCATCAGCATCCCATTTGGCAAGCATATCATATTGGATATTCTGCGTTGCCGCATCGCCCTTGGCATTGCTCAGACGGGTGGCGATGCCCGTGGATTTCTGATAGGCGATATAGCCAGGGAAGGGAAATACAATCCGCTCAAATTTGGAATCGTTACCTTGGTAAACTTCATCGGCACGTATCCGCCGCTGCTGTAATCCGCATATTCATCAGCCCCCTTATAGAGCTCGCCATGGCCAGAGCGGCGCCAGTTTTCATCATTGTTCCATGCCGCACTCATCCTGCTGTTGGCAGTAGGATTCCAGGTAGCGTATTCCGGTACCACCGCAAAGCGGATGTATACCTCGCCCGAACAGAGCACCGTGGTTCCCATGCTTCCATCCTCACGGAATATCAATACCCCTTCATACCAGTATCCCTCATGCAACTGCACATTCTTTGACGCAGAAGATGCATCCCCCGACTGCGGCATAAACTTCAGCTTCAGCTGGCTGGTATTACGCTCGATGTAATTATTCTGAAGCGTAGCCAGCGTCAGGCTCTCCCCTATCCTGTTATTATAGGCAGGGTCGTTGGTATCCGAAAGATACATCACGTTGGTATACTGCGAAGGATCCAGCTGATCTTTTCCGCCAGCCTTCACGAAATAGAGACGGGTGGAATTATCTGCCACAAAGTTCTTGCCGCTAACCGGAATACAGAAGTATCCACCCTTGCCCTTCTTGGCTTCCTGCTGGGCCAAAAGGGCTACCTGCGGCAAACCGATGCGAACCGTGCGAACATAATTATTAGGATATGCCACGCCGGAAAGTCCCAGATCCAACTGCGGTCCGTTCTTCACGACACGAAGCTTAAACGACATCTGATCGAGACAGATCTGATAATCCACGCCGCCCTGAGTGATGGTGCCAGATGTATTAACAGGAACCACACGAATAGTATGTTCGCCCACACCCAGCCGCACGTCCTTGAACTCGGCGCTGCTTTTTAGAATCGGATCCTTGGCATCATCCACATACCAATCATAGAGCACACCATTCAACTGGATACTGCCGCCATTGTTCTGGTCAACGGTCTGCAACTGTGCCTTGATATGATATTCAGGCTTAGCGTTGTCATCGCAAGGAATGGTGACGGTGGTGGTGATGCTTCCGTTGGCATCGGTAACCAGCACCTTCTGCTGCACCATCTGGAAGTTGGTGCTATAGAGCGAGCACACATCCGAAGGCTTTCCCCACTTAAGCTGGGTCTTATCCGTTATTCCTTCCTCATCAAAGGCAAAACTAACATAGTAAGTCTGGTTCGACTGCAGATTGAAGTATCTGTTGGCAAGCACCACGTTCCACTCGTCGTTGATTTTCTCGTACATCGGCTTTCCATCCACCGTTTTGGTTTCATCCACATAATTATATATAGTGGTGGTTCCCCACTGGTAGTTAGGATTTTCTGCCGTTCCATAGTTCACGCTCGTCACCGGTTTTCCATCTGCATCGACAAAGCGGAAGTAGAGTTTCTTTTCTGTATTGTCGGCAAGCGCCGCCATGGTTTCCTGCAAAGCCCTCAATTTTAGGAGGATGGTGGTGGAGAGAGAAGCATCCTTTGCAGTATTCTTGCCAGGACAGATAGGCGAGCTCTGGATGATATCCACCTTGGATGCTTTGGTGTAGATGCGGAGATCATCGAAGGCATAGTCGGCACCAGAGGTAGATTTGCACATGTTATCCACCACCAGTTGAAGTCGGTGAAGTTATTCACGCCGCTCTCCTTCTGCAGCACCATCTTTCCGTAAACCTGATACCATTTGCCAACATTGGCAGCATTATCCCCCACACGGTTGCCCGAGAAATTACCGGATGAGAACGAGTGCAGCAGCCTGCGCTCCGTTTCCTGGTTGTTCTCATCGTAATTCACGCCATAGAGCTTGAACATCAGCTGCGGGCGCTCTGCACCGGTGGTCATATCGGCAATGGCAGCACTGAAAATCACCTGCGAACCCACACAGAGGTCGGCCTTGAAATCTGCCTCGCAATCTGTCGGCTCTCGTCGGCTGCATCGATATAGAGGAAATGACCATATTGCGTACCATTCGTATTTTCGTAGGTACGGTCGTAGAGCTGGGCAGTAGGCCACCACAGGTAGCTATCTGTACCAGAGTTTCCCCATCCTGACTTACCCTTTATATTTGCCGACTTATAGAGTCCGTATTCTCCATGCAGCGGTGAATGCTTAGGATTTACATACATATTGCCTGCCGGAGCGGAATTCATCAATTCACGATAGACAAAGCCATAGCTTCGCCTGCTCCATTTAGAAGGCAGGCGGTCCTGGTTATCGTCCGGGCTTGTAGGAGCCAGGAGGGTCTGCTCTTCATCATCGTCATCAAAAGAAACGATGTTAACAGGGCGATAATGATCTTCCAGATAGGAATTCAAGCGGGTATTCTGACCAGACGTCTTCAGTTCGTCCGCAGTCATCGGATACTGGTTGAACAGCTGGCAGGTGAAATTGGCGATAGGACACATCTGTCCGCTGCCGGAAATGGCTATTGCCACCACATAGATACGGTCGCCATACTTAAAGGTCTGCTTGCTGCTGACTCCTCCACTATTCAGATTTCGCCATGCATTAGTGCCCGTATTATTCAGTATATTCAAGCTCAAATCAAAGAAACGGGGCGCATAACTACCTCCTTTATGAGTCAACCAGACAAACTGGGTTTTATCGGAATTATAAACACGCCACTGCACTTGAGTTGCCTGAACAACCTCAGTACTGAAATCAGATTCCTTAATTTTATACTTCTCATCCTCTGCAAAGACATGATGCGTATTGATATTATTCATTGGATGGAAATAATAGTTGGTCACATCATTCTGGTTGAGGCGGAGTGTCATAGAGGCGCCTCCGTCTTTCAATCCCGCCGAAACGCCCTTTCCATCTTCATAAGTGTAATCTCTGTCTCTTCCCGTTTCCAGGAGTTTCAGCTTGATATCATCCGCCATCTTTTCTGCCGGCATGATATGGAAGATATATCGGATAGAAAGGGTTGGCTCATGCTCGAAGCTTGTTCCGTTGCAGCCATCCACGTATCGGCTCACATCGCAGGCGATGGTCTCACCGCTCCAGGAAGCATCTGCAGGACGTGTATAAACGGCACCCACCAAATTACGATTTGGCTTGGATGAAAGATTATAGGCTATCAAACCTTTATCTATTCCATGAGTATCTTTCATGCGCTGCAGCAGGGTGCTGGCAGAATAAGCCTTCAGCTGAGCAGAAGCCTTATCTGTATCGTAATTATACCATCTGAAATATCCTCTAGGTTCCAAATCTGCACCATTGCCAGAATAGCCGGAAAATGGCAAAGACAAATCCTTGCTACCGCCGCTAGGCAGGGCGATATAATAATCATACACATGCGTTTTCTGTCGGAGACAGTCATAGGCGGCATCTATCACCTCGTAATCGCCAGCTTTATTGCGATGCCCTGATAATGCTTAAAGGTCTGGGAATAAGCCATCCCAGGCATCAAAGAGATGATGCCCAGGATGAACAAGATATATTTTGAAAATAAACCGTTTCCTTTCATTCTATTTTAAATTAACCGAATTCATCACAAATCTCACTTTACGTGACAGAGTCAGCCTGTCGCCATTCACATCCAGCGTCATTCTCAGCTGATAGACTGAGGTGCCCGACCGGTTGCCCATCTCGCCTTCAATACGCTTGGCTGCCTCATTCCAATAAGGTTTGGCATCAAAGATGCAGGTTCCTGCATCGCCGGCTGGCGTGGAAACCACTTCCGTAAGCTGCTGGTTGCTGATGTTCCAGGAATCTACAGCTGCTGGTTGCTTATCTTCCTGATTTTCGGGATGATATGGAACTCGCCGTAATAGCCGAAGGTAACCGTGAGATTGTTGTTATCCTCTTCTACCTGCGGCAGCACGCCGATAGGAGAAAACGCCTCTACCTGCCACTCGATGGCATAATCGTCCAACTGGATGGGAATCAGGCGGAAATCGTTGCGGCACATCTGTCGCCAGTTGAGCATCGCATAGCGGCGGGTCAGTTCCCCTCCGTTGCCATCATCCGTATGCAACTGGAGTACGAAATATTTATTCTCGTCAGTGGCCTCACTTTCGTTCACATAGAAGCGGATATACTGCTTGCCGCCATGGGCACTCACGGTATAGCCTTCCCCGTTGTTCAGTCCCTCGTAGGTAACCACCTGCTTCTGCTGCGTACAGAGGTTCGGTTTACCCACATGGGCTACTCCCTGGTTATCAACCTCATCAGCAGCAGGGAAAAGCATCAGGTTCTCCATAGAATTGGGAGTCTGATCGGAGAGAACCACTTTCCTGATGGTAATGGGATGACTGGAGGTATTGGTGATGCTAAGTTCCACTTTCGCCACCATTCTGATTACTTCCAGGTTGATGGATCGGGTATTGTTATCGATATCTATCTCCTGGCGGTTGCTCATAGGAATGCCATTTTTGAAAAACGATTGGGAATCATCCCCGAAGTCAGTCCAGTGGTCGGCAAAAGCGAGTTTCGGTATCTCTACATGATACTTATACTGTTCAAAGTCATCCGGCAATTCATCTCCCTTTTTCTTTCCCTCCAAGCCTAATTCTGAAGGCTGGATATTGGCAAAAGAATAGAACACATGCTTGCCCGGCTTCAGTCTCACCCAGCAATCGTCCAAGGCACGTTCCTGTTCGCCCGAACCATAAGGATGATTGGTGATGATAGTGTCTATCTGATGGTTGCTGGCGATTACCACAAACCAGTTTTTCATCCATCTCCCGAAGAATTCAAGCTATCACTATATCCCGCTCGGGTAGCCTCCCTGCTTTCAGAAACGCCCAACTGCAGTTTCACGGAAACGCATTCAGCCGCAGGCAGTTCCGGAATCATTTCCGCACCGCCATCGGAACCGCATCCCATCAAACAGAAGACGGCAAGTACCCAACAAATATATGATAATAATTTCTTCATGAATTTACATTATAACACTTAAGACGATATTTCTTACATAATAATATGGTCGTGCTCAGTGTAATACCACTTTCGCACATTCAAATTAACATGCAGGATATCATTGTCGCCTTTATATAACTGAAACTGATAGTAATGATTTCTGAGGATATCTACTGCCTGGGAGGTTGGAGCCCCACTGGCATCATAATCCACAAACTTGAGCAGATAATCTGATTCCTTTCCAAACCGGTCTCTAAGCCGCAGACTGATGACGGCAGGCGTCCCCTCTCCGCTATTCCGATATTCAGGAACATAGACATCCCCCTGCAACATATCAACAGGTTCCTGCGAAGGAGCGGCTTCATGAAAATGCCCCATATCCGCATCAGAAAGCCGGTTGGCATCTTCCAGATGGGAAACACTGGCAAACGGCGGCAGACAATAGCCCTGCTGCTGATGCCCCAGGAGTTTTACCTGCGTGAGCGTATATCCCCCATCTATCATATCCTGTCGAAGCGAAACATGAATCTTGGCTTCTGCACGGAGCAGATTGATGGTCTTGATGTCATACTGCTTTCCTGCCTTGAAAGGAATGTTTTCAAGCTGCTTCACACCCCACATCGGAATGAAATGGGGCGTGGTAGGCTGATAGGTGAAGGTCAGGCGGTTCAGAGTATCTTCCGAGAAATCGGCCTGCTCGTCCACGTCATTGATGTTGGCATAAACCATCACCTTTCCTGAAAAGCCGCTGTTAGTCATCTGCAACTTATCCAGCTTGATGGATCCGGTAACCTGATATTCATTCTCCTTCTGGTAGGCAGAAGCACCAGATGCTCCACCCCGCCGATGGCACGGCCATCCTGACTATAGAAAACCACATGCAATCGGCTTTTGTCGATGGCATATTCCCAATCGCTTTCCCCTGCACGGGTCACCACCGTAGAGGATGGCATATATAGCTGGAATACCACCCTTACATAGCCGTCATCCGACACACGGTCGGCGGAATCGCTGCATGCCATGCAGGTAATTACACCTGCCAGGGCAAGCAGATATTGAAAGATCTTATTGATATTCATCATTTTGAAGGTCCGAAATCGGAATTACTCAATACCACCCGCCACGAATTGATATAGATGGTTGTAGCCAGCCAGTTAGCCTCCTCGTCGAGGAAGAATACGAGACTGTATGAATCCTGACGGTCAAGATATTCCTGGTCGTCCATCCTGCTCTGATAATTTCCCTTTACCAGCAAGGCATAATCTATCAATGGAATATTGATGATGCTTCTGCCTGTGGAATGCTCATATACATGCAGGCGCATCTGATGGCCTTTCACGAGTCGGCAGGTGGTCAACTCTGCCAATGCTGCAGAGACAGAGGTCTGCTCGCCCGTATCGCCGTTCACACCAGCCATGCCTTCATACTTGCTCCATGCTGAATAGGCAAGTTCGTCATCCGGCAGGAGACTGTTGTCGTAATCCAGATAACCATTGTTATCCGTAATGACAAAATCGAAATCTTCTGCCCTCAGGCTCTTTCCAGAAAGATGCTGCAATATGATCTTGAAATGGTTGGTATCCTTGGTGAGTCTGACGGTTACTGTTTTGGTTTCGCCAAAAACAGCAGTGAGGTCGGCATTTCGCAGGATGCCATGAAACAGCGGAGTAAGGTCGTGGTTTACCTGATGGTTATCATCTCGATTCACGAGAACCTGGAAATCTCCCATGCTGGCCTTTCCCCAGCTCTCCTTTCCATCTTCACCTTTATATATATAGGAATTGGAATGGCGTTCTTCACCTTCAGCCCAAACCTGAAGATCATATACCCCTGATGGCATATCATCCACATTCATTCCCTCTTCAGATAGAATCTCTGAAGTTGGAGCAGTCTTGGAATAGACCAGTTTTCCCTCCGAATCAAAGGCATGAAGCGTGACGGTTTTCACCTCATGAGCAAAAGCATCGGCATAGAGCATGTTCATATCGTAAACAAAACGAACACGCCTGGTAGCCTCACACCCTTCCTGGTCGTCGTGCCACCAGGAACATGACACGAGGGTCAGGCTCAGTGGCAGCAACAACCAAGATAAGAAAGTGCCCCATGTAAGGTACGAGTCTGTATCTTCATTATTTTGTCTTATCCAAATCTGCGTCATACTTTACAACACGCCAAGAAAGCACGTTGATGCGGGCTGCAAGGTAAGTAGCATCGTTAGATGGAATGGTTGGGACAATGACCTTAGAAGGGTCAAATACCGGTGTACCAAATCCGTACATATTCTGAATGTTGATGCTATACACGTGGTTGCGCACGATGCCGTAGTAGCCCAACTTCTTTGGGTCTGTACCCAGGTGGCGGATAGGAATAAAGTAATATGCCTTACCATCCTTGCGGATCTGAGCTGGCTCTCCGTTCATCAAGTTCTGGAGAGTTTCCCTGGTTACATCCTGGTAAGAAGAAGCCTCTTCTGTGGTTCCCGTTTTCTTCTGCAAAGTCTCGCCTGCAGCCAAGCTACGCAAGGTAGCAACTACCTGATAATCCTTGATACCATCGGCTTGGGTAGTGAATTCAATGTCAGATGACTGCAACTTGGTGCGGGTATCACCCTTCTTGATATAGTAATCGGCAAAGTTGTTGGCAACTTCTTTCTTCACATCTTCTACATGCAGATATGCCTGACCACGATACTGGCAGATTTCTGCAGGCTTGTAATCCGCTCCATCCTTGTAAACCAGATGAGTGGCAAGCACCATCTTGGTCAAAGTGCTGGCATAAGGGTCTGCATCTACAGAAGTTGGCGCATTTGGCAAGGTATAGGCACAGTCTGTTAACTTGCGGGCAGCAAAATCATTGTAAGAATGATTAACCGGTACATTACCCTCTGCACCAGTACCGGCAGCAAAGGCTACGGAAGAAGTCCAGAAACAACGATGGTAATCAGGCGATGTCCATACACTGATACCCAGGTTTTCATCATTCCATGCAGTTTTTACCTGTTTTACCAACGCAGCCTTGCCATTTTCATCGGCAACACCCCATCCGTCAACTACGGCATAGATATCATTGAAACCATAAACACCTACCTTTATGGCATCCTTGCCATCAATCTTTATCCATTTTCTGCCATCATCAGCAGTGTAAGTAGCATCGATAGTAGCTGAACCTTAGCCACAACACGCTCTACATACAAATCTACAGGTTTTGACTTGGCAGCGTCTGCTGTGGTAGCAACGTATCCTGTTACGATGGAAGCACATTTCTCCACACCATTGGCTACATAAACAGAATTGCTCATCACGAAGTTCTTGTTACCAGTGGTATAGAACTTAGAGAAGATGGAAGAACGCTTCACATCATCCAAACTCTTAGCACCATCACCGAGCTTATCTCCATCCAGGGAATTAGGTTGATGACTGCAATCATCGCGGCTGGTGAAGCTCCGGTATTGCCCTCGATAACCAAAAGAGGATTGGAAATCATAGACACATTTGGATTTTGCTTGTTTTCCGTATTCAGATCACTGTTCTTCTCCAACCAGTTTTTACCTGTAGACTTGCCATCATTCTTCAGCATATAAGGAGTTCCATCAGAATGGAAGAAATAGAATCTTACACTCTCAATATGGTTCTCATCTGCCGTACCATCTGAATAATCACCAGCTGCACGTGAACCGGCAACAGAACCTACATTGTTAATTCTGATGGAGAGATAAGACTTATCGTTAGCATCTGGACCGCCATCATTCAAATCATCGCTGCTTGAGCAAGACATCACCGTCATCATCAACGCTGAAACCAGCACAGATGAAAGCACTCTGAATTTCTTCATAATCTTATAGTTTAAATTGTGTTTATTACTTTTATTATTTATATTTCGCTATATCTATTTATATTTCTCGCTATATCTATTTTATCGTAATTTATAGCATTTTTATTCCTATATTCAATGTTATCGCATGATTGAATCATTTACCGCTTTATTGAATCTTCATCATTTCATACGCCTTTCTTGCGGCATCGGCTTCCTTTGATTCGCCGGCTCTATCAAGATATGGCTTGGCAGCCTCGGCATCTCCGTTGTTCAGACGGATAATAGCAGCATTCAAGTTTGCCGTTTCATCCTCCGGATACATGCGCACAGCCAACTCCATCACCTCGTTGAACTCTCTGGAACCCACTTCGTAGGTCTGGGCTACCATGAACAACTCGTTGAGCGACAACAGCTGCGGCCTGGTCTTCATGATCTGCTTTGCCTCCTCCACATCGAATGGCTTAATCTTATAGGTAATGTGGTAGTCGCTATGGCGGAGAGCCGGATAACAGTTGGTAAGCAAGCTGCGATACTGCACCGGATATCGTTTCTTCATTTTCGCATCTCGGGCATCTGGGGTCAGGGTTTCATTCTGCGCTATCGCCAATATCTGCTGCTTCTTCTCCAAATCACTCTGCTGGAGATATTCACGCAAGCCATCCCAATCCTCGGCGGTAGATGATACGGTGAAGATGCTGTCGGGCAGATTTACCATCTTGCGAACATACTCCGCCAAAGTGCGGGCACGGTTCTTTGCCAGATAATCGTTGTGCTGATACGTTCCTTCCGGCGAAGCAAAACCATGAATATTGATAGCCATCACCTGCAGGTTCTTATCTGCCTTCAGGGCGTTGATGGTAGTGATGATGCTATCCAACTGGGCTGGATTGCTACGATAATCGGCACGCAACTCTATCCTGTTGACCGGGAAATCGATATACGCACGCTTATCCAAATGGCGAATCTTCGGAGCTTCGGCTACTACTGCCTGCAACTGGAGAACCGGTTTCAGGATGTTCTGCTCAGGCTGTCGGATGGTCTCGATAATCTGAGGAACCTGCGTTTCAGGCTTCTCTTCAGCCTTGCCTGGAATCAAATAGATAAGGGAGAGAGCCACTTTGGTAGGACCCACATAGTTCTTATGAGCAGATTTCAGCTTTTCGCCACAAATTCCGCATTCATACTTATCATAGCGGGTGTGGACATAGCCCAAACCGAGCGATGCCTCCAAATTCCAATGCTTAGAAAGATTCCATTGTTTTCCGGCTGTGATGCCGCCTCCGGCATACCAACCTTCATAGCGATGGTTGCGCAGTCCTTTCAACAATCCGAAAGGAAACTTTACGCCTCCAACATTATACTGGCCGCCCAAGGCATGGGCGCCGATGAACCATCCCTCGAAACTCTGGTTGAACCAGTAGCGATATTCCGGCATCACCAACCAATGACGAAACCGTGAGCGGTCTCCGCCACTTTGCTTCCAAGGGTTCAGTCCGAAGAATACCTGAGCAGTATGCTTCTTGCCAACTTCCATTTCCATTCCCATATTAGGTGGTAGTAGCCCAATAAATCATATTAGTCTTGAAGCCTATCTGCTGTGCTTGCATTGATTGGATACAAAGGCACATCAGAATGGCTACAGCCATCAACTTATTTACTTTCATATTCTATTATACCTAAAATACAAATATCTTAGTTCTTACTTTTATTTTCTGCTGAATATTTTTGTTATATTACTGCTTAATCTTAAGCAATATTACAGCTGACTTTAATATCGGGTGCAAAAATAATAAAAAGCTACAAAAAAACTCATAAAATTAGTTAAAGTAAGCAAAAGAAAACCCAAAAAAGGCAGAAAGTTTACTCTTTCTGCCTGACTTATAAATATTACCTGAGTATCTCCTTCAGCGGTTTCATCACGAAATCACGCTCCTCCATCAACGGATGAGGAACCTTGAAATCGGGCTCATCTATCACCAAGTCATCTATCATCAGGATATCAATGTCGATGATGCGGTCATGGTATTCGCTATCCACCGACTTCATGGTACGCCCCATTTCGCGCTCTATGCGCTGCGTAGCCTCCAGCACCTGGCGCGGGGCCATCGTGGTGAGAACCAGCACACAGGCATTGATATAGTCGTTGGGAGATGAATAGCCCCAAGGCTTGGTTTCGTAAAGAGCAGACTGGCGCTCTACCACACCAATCTGCTCTCCTATCTTTTCTATTACCTCGCGAATGTTGCGCTTTCGGTTGCCCAAATTCGTACCGAGACTTAAATATACCTGATACATACTTATTCACACTCTCATAAAATTGTGGATAACTAAGCTAAAACCTAGAATATCAACAACTTCTATGTGTATAAAAACTGTTTATACCACTGTTTAATCTGGAAGCATCAACAATGAATCACCATAGCAGCCAAACATATAGCCATTCTTCACAGCCATCTTGTATGCCTCGTAAACCAACTCGTAACCGCCAAAGGCTGCAGTACTCATCATCAGGGTTGACTCCGGATGATAGAAATTAACTACGGCACAGTCAGCAAGACCAAAATCGTATGGAGGGAAGATGAACTTGTTGGTCCACCCATCGAAAGCCTTCATCATACCATCGGTGCCTACAGCCGTTTCTGTTGCCTTCATCACACTGGTACCGATAGCGCAGACGCGATGGCCGGCAAGTTTGGTCTTGTTAACCAGATCACATGCCTCCTGGCTGATCATCATCTGCTCTGAATCCATCTTGTGCTTGGTAAGGTCCTCCACCTCAATATCGTGGAAGTTGCCCAGACCGCAATGCAGGGTGATATAAGCCTCGTTGATACCGTTGATTTCCATACGCTTCATCAGCTCGCGTGAGAAGTGAAGACCGGTAGCAGGTGCAGTAACAGCACCCTCTACCTCAGCGAAAACACATTGGAAATCGTCCATATCATCCTCTGTAGCGTGATGATCCTCACGTGCATCGATAACGTAGCGAGGAAGCGGAGCCTCGCCCAGAGCGAAGAGCGAACGCTTGAAGACATCATGATTGCCATCCTCATCATAGAGGAAACGGAGGGTACGTCCACGGCTGGTGGTATTGTCGATAACCTCGGCAACCATCTCGTTGACATCATCGAAGAAAAGCTTGTTGCCGATACGGATCTTGCGGGCAGGCTCTACCAATACGTCCCAAAGGCGCATCTCAGGATTGAGCTCACGGAGCAGGAACACCTCAATCTTGGCATCGGTCTTCTCCTTGGTACCATAAAGACGGGCTGGGAAAACCTTGGTATTGTTGAAGATGAAGGTATCGCCCTCTTCGAAGTAATTCACGATATCCTTGAACTGCAGGAATACTGGATTGCCATCGGCATCAACCATATCCTTGCCGTTTTCATCTTTCTTGTACATCTCGATGGTTTCTGACTTCTTGTGGAGAACCATGAGTCGGGACTCATCGCGGCGAGTAATCTCGAATGTACGTTCACCACTAGCCGTTTTTACCACGTGCTTTGCCTTATGTGGATAAAGTGCCACCTGATCTTTTGGCAACTTAAAGTTAAATTGTGATAGCTTCATGTTATATTTTTTATTACTTGGATGGCTGAAGGCTGTCTTCGAGAGGCTGCTCATCAAGCCATTCCTGGAAATGATCAAAACTGATGCAGTTTTCTACTGCGAAACTTCCTGCCTTGGTACGGCGGAGGGCGGTAAGGTAGGCGCCACTATCGAGAGCCCTGCCGATATCACGGGCGAGGGAGCGGATGTAAGTGCCTTTGCCGCAAACTACACGGATGCTGGCGGTCTTCTCCTCATCGTTATAATCGGTGAGTTCTATCTCGTCTACACGCACGGTCTTCGGCTTGAGCTGAACCTCTTCGCCTGCCCGGCGCAAGGCATAAGAGCGGTCGCCATTCACCTTTACGGCGCTGTAGGTAGGCGGAACCTGCTGAATCTCGCCCACAAACTGCTTAAGCGTTTCCTCCACCAGCTGGCGGGTGATATGCTTCGTAGGATAGGTGTGATTCACGCTGTGTTCCTTATCGTAGCTGGCGGTAGTAGCACCGAGCTGCAGGGTAGCTGTATACTCCTTAGTATGGGTCTGCAGCTGTTCTATCTGCTTGGTACATTTACCGGTGCAGAGCACCAGCACGCCAGTGGCAAGGGGATCGAGCGTACCGGCATGTCCTATCTTCACCTTAAAACCGAGCTTCTTGCTGAGGAGATAGCGAACATGTGCCAGGGCTCCGAAACTCGACATGCGATAAGGCTTGTCGATGGCAATAATTTCTCCTTTTCTGAAATCCATAGTGTATGTTTAGTCAACCATCTGCATATCTACACCGCAAAGGCCGCAGATGATAATGATAAGTCCTACTACGATACGGTACCAGCCGAAAGCTGCAAAACCGTACTTGGTGACATAATTGATGAAAAACTTGATGGCGAGAATGGCAACGATGAATGCCACCACTGAGCCTAATATCAATGTGAACAGGTTGTTGCCCTGGGTGAGCAATGAGCCGCCGCCATGGCTGATGAGCTTATAAACCTCGAGACAAGTGGCGCCAAACATGGTTGGCACTGCAGGAAGAATGAGAACTCGGCTGCTGCCTTGCGGGTAAGACGCTGGGACATACCACCCACGATGGTTGACATGGAGCGCGATACACCAGGAATCATCGCTATACACTGGATGAAACCGATAATCAGGGCACGCTTGTAAGTAAGCTTGGTCTGTTCGCTGCCTTTATTGAATATCTTATCGCAGAAGAGCATGAAAATACCGCCGATGACAAGCATCCAGCCCACCAGTTGTACATTGCCAAGGTTTGACTCTATGAAATCATTGAAGGCAAGACCCAATACCACGGCAGGCACGGTACCTACAAGCAGACGGGCATAGAAATCGAACATCGCCTTCCAATAGGTCTTCTCACCGGTCTTCACAGCCTCTGGATAGAAGAATCTCTTCCAATACAGACAGATGACAGAAAGGATGGCGCCAAACTGGATGATGACAGTAAAGGCGTTGACAAACTTATCCTGGATATCTACACCCAGCAAATTTTCTACTATAATCATGTGGCCCGTACTGGATACAGGCAAGAACTCGGTCAGTCCCTCTACGATAGAGATAATGATAGTCTGAATAAAATCCATCTAATAATAATATGTATATTAATTATAAATTATTCATTGTCTTTCGGTTTGTGAATCACCGCATAGATGATTGAAAGGAAACCTATCAATGTTACAGTTGGTGCTACAACGATGCGACGGGTACTGAAAATATCAGTATCAAAGGTATGCTCGTTAGAACCGGCGCCACTCATCAGCAGAAAACCGATGATGATAATCGCCATTCCGATGCCTAACAAGATAAAGTTCATCTTGTCGAATGCTAAATTCTTCTTATCCATTATTTTTAATGTTTAATGTGTAATGTTTAATGTTTAATAAAGCAAGAGAATTCTTCACTCTTCCCTTATATTTTATACAAGTCTCCCGCCTTCATCTTCAGGAACTTATTGACTGAGATGCAGGCGCAGAAGGCGGTGATGATGATACCGAAGAGGAAGACGGAGCCGCCGGTGATGGCAAGTTCCTGCCAGCCCAAAACATTCATCAGTTCCGGTTCGTGGAGCGACCATGCATAGAGACAACCGCCCAGAAAACCATCTGCCAGCAGGCTGAAACAACGCCCACAAGCACAGCCTTGCGCAAGAACGGACGGCGGATAAAGCCCCAGGATGCACCTACCAACTTCATCGTATGGATGGAGAAACGGCGGGCATAGATGCCCAGACGCACCGTATTGTTAATCAGCGAGAACGAGATGAAGGTGAGCAGGGCTGCTACAATCAGTAATCCGATACTGATCTTTGCCAACGAATTGTTCACCTGTTCTATCAGGTCGTGCTGATAAGTAACCTCGGTAACACGCGGATATGCCTTCAGTTCCTTGGCAATCCACTTCAATGAATCATTGTTCGCGTAATCTGCCTTCGTCGTAATCTCTATGGAAGGCTGGAAAGGGTTGACACCGGCAAACTCGCTCGGGTCGGCACCCAAATCGCGGGTAGCTTCTTTCAGTGCCTCTTCCTTGGTGATATAAGTCAGCGTATTGACATAAGGTCTTGCATTCAGGCGTTTACACATCTGCAATCCCTCCGGGTTAGTCATATCCTGTTCGAGCATCACCTGTACCACGAGATTCTCCTTCACATAGGAAGATAGATTACGTCCCATGAGGACAGAGAAGATAACTAATCCCAACAAAATGAGCACCATAGCGGTACTGATACACAAAGTAATGACCTGCAATCCACGATGATTGCTAGGCTTATATTGTTTCTTTCTCATTTTTAAAAATCTTTACTAACTTAAAACCAAAAGGGCACAATGACCCAAATTGTCTGCAAAGATACGCATAAACGAAGAAATTACAAAATAAAATAGCATTTATTTACATTTATTCAATTAATTAATCGAACCACAGGCAAAAGTTAAGTTCAATTGAAAAAGGAAAAGGGCCAACCTCACGGCCAGCCCTTCACATACTAAGTAAAATTCAAATAGGTATGACTTGAATTTACTAATTTACAAATACAATATTAGGGATGAAAAAATCCCAACATCTACACAATCTTTACATCTTAGTGATGACACCCTTCTCTGAACTCTCCAGGAACTGGATGATGTTCTGAATCTCCGGTCCATCTGGCACCTGATCCTTGATCTGGTTAATGGCATCGAAGAGGGATGTCTGACCATGGAATACCAGTCGGTAGGCATTAGCAATATGCTTGCGAACCTTCTCGGTAAGCTCAGCTGCTTCCATGATGATGGTGTTAGGACCTGCATACTTCACAGGCTTTCCACCGGCAATGATATAAGGAGGAATATCCTTAGAGAAGGCAGTACCTGCCTGAATCATCGCCAAGTCGCCTACTCTAGTCTTGGCGTTCTCTACTACAGATGTTGAGTAGATGACACCGTTACCAATCACACAGTCGCCCGCAATCTTGGTACCATAACCGAATACGCAACCGTTGCCGATTACGGTATCGTGAGAGACATGGGCACCTTCCATCAGGAAGTTGTTGTTGCCCAGAACGGTCTTGCCGCCCTTATGGGTACCACGGTTGATAACCACGTTCTCACGGATGGTATTGTTATCGCCGATGACTACCTCACTCTCCTCACCTGTAAAGTGGAAGTCCTGTGGGAGCGCAGCGATAACGGCTGCCTGGAACACCTTATTATTATTACCCATGCGAGTACCGTTCATGATGCTCACGAATGGATAGATGGTACAGTTGTCGCCGATGACCACATCGTCCTCAATATAGGCGAATGGATATATCTTGCAGTTGTCTCCAATCTTAGCCTTTGGAGAAACCTCTGCCTTTGGACTTATTATACTAGCCATAACTATAAACTATTAATTATTAACTATAAACTACTTAGCTCCTCCACCCAATGCATAGTAGAGATTTACTACTGCCTGCATCTTGTAGAAGTCATCAGCTACCTTAGAAAGCTGTACGTTGAGGAGTGAAGACTGTGCCTGGATGATTTCAAGGTAAGAGCTGCCTGCAATACCCATCAATTCCTTGGTAGATTCTACATTCTTCTCGAGTACTTCTATTCGCTTCTGCTCTATCTTGCTCTTCTCATCAGAGTAGTTGTAGAGAACAAGCGCATTGCTCACCTCGCTACCAGCCTTCAGCACAGTATTCTGCCAGGTGTTGTAAGCCTGCTCATACTGCATCTTAGCCACCTTTAAACCGGCAATGATACGGCCGTTCTGGAAAATTGGCTGGGTAAGAGAACCTACAGCTGAGAGCAACCACTTACCTGGTTCACGATGCCCATACCACCTGAATTGGTGAAGGCACCTGTACCGGAAATGGTGATAGATGGATAGAACTTGCTGCGGGCGGTCTCTACACCATAGAAGCACTGGGCAAGATTCATCTCGGCTGCGTGGACATCAGCACGGTTGTTGAGCAACTGGATGCCTACACCGGTTGAGAAATTAGAAGGAAGACTCTGGTTATCCAACTTGCCACGGGCGATGCTATGTGCCTGGTCGCCGATGAGCAGACTCAGAGAGTTCTCTGTCTCACGAATCTGGCGCAACAGATCGGTCTTCTGGGTCAACACAGAATAGTAGTTAGACTCAGCTGACTGGATGGCTGGTGTACGGTAACCCAATCTGAGATCGTGCATCTTCTGCATAGTCTCCCAAGTATCCTTGGTCAATCCTTCCATATTGTTAACCAACTCCACCTGCTTGTCGAGCATCAACAGAGTATAATACATGTTGGCGATGTTGGCGATGAGGTTGGTCTTGACAGATACCTGATAATCCTGCAACTGGAGCAGCGCCATCTGGGCACTGCGCTTCTGAGAGAGCAGGTTGCCGAAGAGGTCTACCATCCAGCTGGCTGTAACAGGCATCGTGTAAGTCTTGGTGGCAGCCTGACCATCCCAGGAAGCGATGGTTCCCTGAGGAGTGAAAGCCAGAGAAGGCACGAATGCCAACTTGGCACACTTCAGCTGCTCTTCTGCTATCTTCACGTTCAAAGCCGCATTGAGGAGGTTGACATTGTTGTTCAATCCCTTCTCAATGATTGACTGGAGCTGAGGATCGGTAAAGACACTGCGCCAAGGGATATTGGCGAAGGTAGTAGTATCCTTTACAGCCAATGTATCTGTATCAGAAGCTACATCGCGAACGATACCGCTGGTCTTCACATCCGGACGCTCATACTTTCCGTAAAGTGTCTTGCAGCTGCTCAGGGAGAGCGCTGCGAGACCCAATATGATGATATTTAAATTCTTTTTCATTGTTTCCTTTGAAGTTACATTGCGTTATTACTTCTTCTCGATACCCTTCATTTCGTGAGCGGCGTTGGCATACTGCTCCAATTCGGCAGCTACCTCCTCGTTCATCTCGTCCTCGAACTTCATTGGGGTCAACTTCTCCTGCAACCACTGGAAGACTGCAAAGAGAGCAGGAACCACGAAGATCTGACAGATAGTACCGATCAACATACCACCTACGGCGGCAGCACCCAAGGTCTGGTTACCATTCTTACCTACACCTGATGCGAACATCAGAGGCAACAGACCGATAACCATCGCCAGAGAGGTCATCAGGATAGGACGGAGACGGGCACCGGCACCCAGGATAGCTGAGTACTTGATAGCCATACCCGTACGACGACGCTCGAGGGCAAACTGTACGATAAGGATGGCGTTCTTAGCCAACAGACCAATCAACATAATCAACGAAATCTGCATGTAGATATCGTTAGAGTGACCGAAGAGGTTGGTGAAGATGAACGCACCTGCCAAACCGAATGGGATAGACAGCACTACAGACAATGGCAAGATGTAACTCTCGTACTGGGCACTCAAGATCAGGTAAACGAATACGATACAGAGTGCAAAGATCAAACCTGTAGAGTTGCTGGACTCAGCCTCAGAACGGGTCAAACCAGAGTACTCATAGCCGTAACCCTCTGGCAATGTCTCCTTAGCAACCTCAGCAATCGCCTTCATACCGTCACCGGTAGAGTAACCGCTGTTAGGAGTTACAGATACATCCATAGAGGTAAACAGGTTGAATCGGGTGATGTTAGCAGGACCATAAATCTTCTTCAAGTTCACGAACTCGCTTACAGGAGACATGGTGCCATCAGCACAACGCACATAAATCTTGCTCAGATCGTCTGGACGCATACGACTCTCAGGACCAGCCTGAATCATCACACGGTAGAGCTTACCATAAGCATTGAAGTTAGATGCGTAGAGACCACCGAGATAACCCTGCATCACAGCCAATACAGAAGATGGAGAGATACCTGCCTGCTTGGTCTTGGCAACATCTACATCCACCATATACTGAGGATAGTTAGGGTTATACTGAGTCTGAGCGGTCTGAATCTCAGGGCGCTTGTTCAACTCAGCCAGGAACTTCTTCACATTATCAAAGAACTTATTCAAGTCACCACCGGTCTTATCCTGCATGGTCATGGTGATACCATTCTGCATAGAGAAACCGGAAATCATAGGTGGAGCAAAGGCAAGAACCTGTGCATCCTTGATCGTAGCAGTCTGCTTGTAGATCATACCCAATACAGAAGTATATTCCATTGGGTTGACAAACAGCGCCTCGATACCGCCACCTGTACAAGCCTCCTTGATACGGTGGAAGAATCCACCCGGACGCTCCTCGAATGGCTTCAGCTTCACGATGATGGTACCCTGGTTAGAACCGGCACCACCGATAAAGCTATAACCCATGATGGCATTACGGGTTGCGATGGCTGGGTTGCTAGCCAGCATCTTATCTACCTGCTTAACGACCTCGGCTGTGCGTTCCTGAGAAGTACCAGGAGCTGTAGAGATACAAGCGAAGATAGTACCGGTATCCTCATCAGGCACCAGACCCGTCTTGGTAGTACCATCAGGGCAACCAGACCTACGATGCTGACAGCCACGAGGCTACCAGCGATGACACCATGATTGATAACCCACTTGACACCACCCTTATACTTATTGGTAATCTTATCAAACTGATAGTTGAATCCAGCGTGGAAACGGTCTACGAAAGACATCTTCTTCTCGTGACCCTCCTCGTGTGGCTTCAGCAATACGGCACAGAGCGCAGGAGACAAAGTCAACGCGTTGATAGCCGAAATAACAATAGATACCGCCATGGTTACACCGAACTCACGGTAGAAGTAACCGGAAGTACCACCGATGAATGATACAGGAACGAACACGGCAGACATCACCAATGTAATAGAGATGATGGCGCTTGAAATTTCGTTCATCGCATCGATAGATGCAGTAAGGGCACTCTTGTAACCCTGGTCGAGCTTGGCGTGAACCGCCTCGACCACCACAATGGCATCATCGACCACAATCGCAATAGCCAGCAGCAGGGCTGACAGCGTAAGCAGGTTGATGGAGAATCCGAAGATCCAAAGGAAGAGGAACGTACCGACCAGAGCCACAGGTACGGCAATCATAGGAATCAGCGTAGACCGGAAGTCCTGCAAGAAGATATACACTACGATGAACACCAGTACCAGGGTAATGATCAAGGTGAAGATAACCTCCTCGATAGATGCGAACAAGAACTCAGTAACATCCATCAGGATGACATTCTTCAACCCAGGAGGATAACTCTTCTCCAGTTCATCAAGCGATTTCTTTACGTCGCTAGCAATCTGGGTAGCGTTGGAACCGGCAATCTGCTGAACCATACCCAGCACGGCAGGCTGACCATCATTGAGCAGGTTTACATTATACTGCAAACCACCCAACTCAACCTTGGCAATTTCGCCCAAACGGAGCGTCTGACCGGAAGTATTGCTCTTGATAAGGATGTTCTCATACTCCATTGGAGTCTTCAAACGACCCTTGTAACGCAAGGTATATTCATACTGCATATCTGAGCTCTCTCCAAAGCTACCAGGGGCAGCCTCGATATTCTGCTCTGCCAAAGCCTGAGAAACATCAGAAGGAACCAGTCCGAACTCCTTCATCTTCTCTGGCTTCAACCAGATACGCATAGAGTAGTTACGGGTAGAAGGGCTCTGCACATCACCCACACCACTGATACGCTTCAACTGAGGAATGACGTTAATCAGGGCATAGTTGGTAACAAACTGGTCGTCGTAACGGCCATCGTCTGTAGTCAGAGCGAACATGATAACGTTGGAACTCTGACGCTTGGTTACAGTGACACCCACCCTGGTAACCTCGGCAGGCAGCAGAGACTGCGCCTGAGACACACGGTTCTGTACGTTGACCGCAGCCATATCTGGGTCGGAACCCTGCTTGAAGTAAACGGTGATCTGAGCAAAACCAGAGTTAGACGCAGAAGAGGTCATATAAGTCATGTTCTCCACACCGTTGATACTCTCCTCCAGCGGAGCAACGACAGAGTTCAACACCGTCTGGGCATCTGCACCCGTATAGGTAGCAGTTACCGTGATGGTAGGCGGCGCGATATTCGGATACTGCTCGATAGGCAGCGATACCAAGCCGATAATACCCAGCAAGACGAAGAAGATGGAAACCACCGTCGAAAGTACCGGGCGCTTTATAAAGTTTGTAAATGACATAATTTACTATTTTTCTTTATACCTTATTATATATTACTTCTTTCCGCCCATAGCAGTAGCGAAGGCATGAGCGTTATCCTGAGACTCAGCCAACTTGCAGCCTCAGCAACCTTCTGATTGTAGCGCTCCAGAGTGATAGGCTTGATCTGCTGACCATCGGTCAACTTGGTAATACCCTTCAAAACAATACGATCGCCTACATGAAGACCTGCAGTTACGATATAGTTCTTGCCATCATCCTGTGGATTGACCTTGATCTCAGAATACTTCACCTTGTTATCCTTGGTTACGATATAAACGAAGATCTTATCCTGAACCTGAGAGCAAGCCTCCTGAGGGATAACGATAGCGCTGTTATGATCGTTAGGAACCACGATAGAACCTGCACCACCACTCTTCAGCAACTTCTCTGGGTTAGCGAAGTGAGCGATGAGAGAGATAGAACCGGAAGTAGCATCGATGACACCACTCATCTTAACCACCTTACCCGGGTGATTATAGATAGAACCGTCTGCCAACTGCAACTTAACAGCTGGGAACGCTGCGATGGCTGCCTGAACGCTACCATTGGTCTTAGACATGCTCAAGATCTGAGACTCAGAGAGTGAGAAGAATACCTCCATAGTACTGATATTGGAAACGGTAGTAAGAGCCTGACCAGAAGCACTTACCAAAGCACCCACCTTGAAAGGAAGACTACCTACTACACCAGCAGAAGGACTGGTAACGGTACACCAAGCCAACTGCTCGCGGCTGAAGCCAATGCTGCCTCTGCCTGAGCTACCTGAGCCTTAGCTGTTGCATAGCTGTTAGCTGCTGTAGAGAGTTCAAATTCACCGATAATCTTGTTATCATACAATTTCTTATTGTTCTGATAGGTCAACTTGGCTGTATTAGCCTGTGCCTTAGCTGTATTTACAGCGGCAGCTGCAGAACGGACAGCAGCCTGATAGGTCTCGCTATCAATAGAGAACAAAGCCTGACCTGCTGATACAGTTTGTCCCTCGTGTACAAAAACCTTAGTGATAAAACCAGAAACCTTAGGACGTACCTCTACATCCTGAATACCCTTGATGGTAGCAGGATAGGTAGTCTGCAATGCGGCGCTGGAAGTACCGATAGTAGCCACAGCGAACTCATCGTCGCTGAAGTCAGGCAGACCGCCCTTCTTACTTCCACCACATGATGTCAACGCAGCAAGAACACAAACTGCTGCAACAAACAAAACGCTTTTAATTTTCATACCTATTTTATATTATAATTTATTATTTAATCTTTTATCTTCTCTTATTCAAAAGTTCTTTCCGTCCTCTAACGAAAACTTTCATGCGCCTTTAAGTTTTAAAAGCGTTGCAAAAGTACTAATAATAAATGAATAACGGCTCGCAAGGAGCCGTTATTTAACAAAAATTATTCTCTATTTTGAGTTTTCTGCATTTACCAATCCCATCTCCTGAGCCTTCTTCATCAGAAGCTCCATCAACGGTTCACGCTCATTAGCCACCTTATTGTCCAATACAGCATCCTTGAGATACTGCTTCAGGGTGCCTACCTCACGGCAAGGTGTAAGATGGAATATCTCCATAATCTCATTACCATCGATGCATGGCTGGAGAAGTCGCTTGTAATCACGTTCCTGCAAATCAACCAGTTTCTCGCGCACCATCTTGAAATTATCCAGAAAGCGCTGCTTGCGCACCTGGTTCTTGCTGGTGATATCAGCCTCGCAGAGCGTCATCAGGTCGTTGATGTCATCGCCGGCATCATTCAGCAGGCGGCGAACGGCACTGTCGGTAACCTCCTCATCAGCAATCACAATCGGACGCATGTGGAGTTCTACCAGTTTCTGCACATACTTCATCTTCGCATCCATCGGAAGTTTCATACGGCGGAAGATACCCGAAATCATCTTTGCACCTATTATATTATGACTGTGAAATGTCCAGCCGATATTGTTGTCCCAGCGCTTGCTCTTCGGTTTACCGATGTCGTGGAAGAGAGCAGCCCAGCGGAGCCAGAGGTTATCTGAATGCTTACACACATTCTCGAGCACCTCCATCGTATGGTCGTAATTATTCTTATGTGCCCTACCGTTACGGGTTTCCACCTTGTCCATCGCAACCAGTTCTGGCAGAATGAGATCGAGCAGACCTGTATCTTTCAGGTAATAGAAACCGCTGCTTGGGTGCTTGGAGAGCATAATCTTGTTCATCTCGTCGCAGATTCGCTCAGCACTGATAATCTTCAGGCGCTCGGCATTACGGGAGAGCGCATCATAGGTCTCCTCCTCTATCTGGAAATTGAGTTGGGTAGCAAAACGCACGCAACGCATCATACGCAGCGGGTCATCAGAAAAAGTGATATCCGGGTCGAGCGGAGTGGCAATAATGCCATCTTCCATATCGTAGACACCATCAAAAGGATCTACGAGTTCTCCAAAACGGTCTTTGTTCAGGCAGATAGCCATCGCATTGATGGTAAAGTCGCGGCGATTCTGGTCATCCTCCAGCGTTCCATCTTCCACAATAGGCTTTCTGGAATCGCGATGATAGCTCTCCTTACGGGCGCCAACAAACTCCACTTCTGTATCCTGATATTTCACTTGTGCTGTTCCGAAATTACGGAACACTGAGAGATGCGCCTTTCTCCCGAGCATCTTCTTCAAGGCAGAAGCTACCTCTATACCGCTACCAACCACAACGACATCAATATCATTGGAAGGTCGCTCCAGGAAGAGGTCACGCACATATCCACCTACTACATAACACTCCACAGACAGCCCATCTGCTGCCTCTGAAATCTTATGAAATATATCCTTATCCAGTATCTGTGCCAGTTCGGCATTGGTCAAATTTCTCATACTCTTTTTACTTTCGGGGTGCAAAGTTACTGTATTTTAAGCGAAAAACAAAATAATTATTTGGCTATTTCATAATAAATGCGTAAATTTGCACCGAATTTCGAAATTATTATGGCAGATTTATTGAAAACAGAACAGCAGTTTAAGGATGTCATGAGTGAATGCAGGACATTATTTGAGAAGAAGCTTCATGATTATGGAGCCTCTTGGAGAATCTTGCGCCCTTCTTCTCTGACAGACCAGCTCTATATCAAGGCGAAGCGCATCCGCTCGCTCGAAATCAAGAAAGAATCTCTGGTTGGCGAAGGTATCCGTCCGGAGTTCATTGCCCTTATCAATTATGGTATCATAGGACTCATCCAGTTAGAAAAGCCTTTCGTGGATGAGGTGGATATGACACCCGAAGAGGCTATGAAACTATACGACCTCCATGCAAAGGAGGCACTGGAACTGATGCTCAAGAAGAACCATGACTATGATGAAGCATGGCGCTCGATGAGAGTCAGCAGTTATACAGACTTCATCCTGACCAAGATTCAGCGCGTAAAGGAAATTGAAGACATCGCAGGCGCTACCCTCGTTTCTGAAGGTATTGATGCCAACTATATGGACATCATCAACTATGCCGTCTTCGGTGCCATCAAAATGAGCGAGAAGTAAAAATATAAAATGATGAAGAATAAGGCAACTCACATATTAACAAAGATAGCGGTCAATATCGGGCGACTGCTGATGGCAATAACCTTCATTTTCTCAGGATTTGTGAAGGGAATTGACCCATTAGGCACGCAATACAAGATAACCGACTATCTGGAGGCGCTGCACATCGACTGGATGTTCCCTTCATGGAGCACCCTGGTGATGTCGGTATTACTAGCCACTGCAGAGTTTGCCATCGGTATCTTCCTCCTCTTCGCCATCCGACGGAGACTGATGAGCAAGATCACCCTTGCCGTGATGAGCGTGATGACGCTGATTACCCTGTGGATCGTTATCGCAGACCCAGTAAAGGATTGCGGATGCTTCGGTGATGCCGTAGTGCTCACCAATATGGAGACATTCATCAAGAACATCATCCTCCTGATATTCGCCGTCCTGCTTTGGAGAAAGCCGCTGGAGATGCAGAGACTCATCTCGAGACAGACCCAGTGGGTGGTGATCAACTACACCTTCCTCTTCTCCATCGTGATGAGTATCTGGAGTCTGTGGTATCTTCCGCAATTCGACTTCCGTCCTTATCATATAGGTGTCAACATCGCCAAGGGCATGGAGATACCGAAAGGAGCCAAGCAACCCAAGTTTGATACCACCTTCATCCTGGAGAAGAACGGAGAGCGGAAGGAGTTTACGATAGACAACTATCCCGACTCTACCTGGACCTTCATCGACAGCAAGACGGTTCAGACCGAAGAAGGTTACGTACCTCCAATCCACGACTTCAGCATAGCTGATGCCAAGACGGGAGAAGACATTACCCAGGAAGTGATTCACGATAAAGGCTATACCTTCCTCCTGGTTTCGCCACATCTTGAATTTGCCGATGACAGCAACTTCGGCAATATCGATGAGATTTACGAATATGCCAATGACCATGACTACCGTTTTCTCTGCCTCACGGCAAGTACGGAGAAAGCCATCAAGCACTGGCAGGACATAACAGGAGCGGAATATCCCTTCTATGTCACAGACGAGACTACGCTGAAAACGGTAATCCGCAGCAACCCAGGTCTTCTTCTGCTGAAGAACGGAACCATCATCCAGAAATGGAGCCACAACGATTTGCCTGACATGGCAGAGATTGGTGACAAGCCACTGGAGAAGACCGAGATAGGCAAGATGCCGGAAGTAAGTGCCGCCAAGAAGATAGCCGGCATCATCTCCTGGTTCATCATTCCACTGGTACTCCTCACCATTGCCGACCGGCTCTGGGCTTGGGGCGCCTGGATCAGAAAGAAAGAGAATTCGAACAGAATATTATCAACTTTAAAAAGAAAGAAAATGAGAAAG
>ENA-OQBJ01000118-OQBJ01000118.1-human-gut-metagenome-genome-assembly--contig:-NODE-118-length-40096-cov-3.361605_pt1 | contig 40096 bp, 44 predicted proteins | sample MGYA00242743_ERZ504545 | MGnify/ENA primary metagenome ERZ504545 (study PRJEB26092, sample SAMD00036252) | human gut metagenome | host: Homo sapiens | study: EMG produced TPA metagenomics assembly of... | reverse complement strand
TTGCTATATATATTTTTGTTGAGTTTTAAAATCTATTTACTAGTAATAACCTTTAAATCAATACTTATGAAAATGCCTTTATTTCTCATAGCAATCATTTTATCTTTGATTTCTGTATCTTGTTCTGAAGAAAATCAATTAACAGAACCTTTACGTGAATAATCATCAATTTCATTATCCCAAATTAAAGGAATTTCTTACGATTCCAATATTATAACGAAAGATGATGCCATTTTTGTTGCAACAATTCTTGAATAGAAAAAGAACAAGAAGTGAAATTTATGATGCAATACCTCTTTATGATTCTACTGGAAAACAAATTGGTCATGTAGTAAATTTTTCTGATTCTGGATTCTGTATAGTTTCTTCAACTAAAGATTTACCTCCTATTTTGGCATATTCTAGCAAAGGGAACTTTAATATAAATAATATAAATAAAACAGGTATTTCGATATGGAGAGATAATTTATCTTATAGTCAAGAAGAACTTACAAAAGAAGAGAAGGATTCCAACAGAAGATTATGGAATATTTATGAAAGCTCTTCCCTAAAATCCAGAGCAATGGATGATACTGAGAAAACAGCAGCTCTTAATAAAAGAATGGCAGAAATTCATGAAGAATTTGGAATGTCTATAGATGTAAGACCTCTTATAGCTTTTAAAGGTAGTGATTTTATAAATAATTCATATTATGAAATGTTTAAAAATAAAGGAGGTTCAGAATTCTATACTATAGTAGGAGTGTATAAGAAAAATCTGGGACCTCAAATCGATCCTTATATAACAACTCAGTGGGGACAGCAAGGAGTTTTTGGAAAATATGCCGTAAACAAATTTGCTGGTTGTACTGTAATAGCAGCAGGGCAGCTTATGAACTATTTTCAATATCCTAAGACTTATGACTGGAATGCAATTGCGAGCAATTGTTATATTAATGAATCTGTGGCAGTGCTGAGCAAAGATATTCAAGATAGATTTAAAGTTAAGTATGAAGAAAATAAAACCTCATCAACAATAAGTAATGTTAAAGAGGGACTTAAAAGTTTTGGATATTCTGTTTCAGAAACAGATGAAATTTTTGCATATAGATTAATTTGAGAAATACCATAAGCCACTTTACGAACAAGGTGTAGATGATGACGGAGATGGGCATGCTTGGGTTATAGATGGATATATTACGTTTGATTATCAATATTATTATATTGTAGAATATTTAAGAGGTAATTCTGGAAGTTACAGTCTTTGTATTTACAACCGATTATTACTCAATATTTTTATAGATAATAAGTCAGAAATATGGTTGTTATTTTTAATTGCACATTCTAAAAGGTGAAGATTTAACGCTTTTATTGATTATTAACTCAAAAAGGACATCAACTTGGGTCGTTTCTTCTCTTTTCCTTGCTATTCGTTTCCGATATTCCACTTTTGTTTTGGTCTATCTCATATGTACTGCAAAGGTATTGATTTTTGTTTGATATTGCTCCTTGCTTGCTCCTTGTCGTAGATTAATTTTCACACAGGAATTTTTGTTCTCTTTCTATAGGGGCTTGAAACAATCCATTTATTGGAAACAATTAAAGACGGAGCTGGTTTGCCCCAGTGCTTTTTAAGAAACAGGGCAATTATTTTATCTCCACAAAGGCTCTTGTTCCCAATTATGAGGAAAGCCTAATAAACGAGTTCTTACTGATGGGTATTTCGATAAAAGCTGCTTGAAATCTGCAACAAAAGTGTTGCCCATAGAAATGGAGTTAAGCCAATACACCACATAGCAGAGTTGCGGATAAAGTGTTTGTTCACGGAACGAGAAATCCGTAATCCATGTGTTTGGCATACGCATAGGCATCATTGGCTTGACAGGAAAGACCCGATTTGACAGTCTTGAATGATGGGCGCAGCAATTACGAAGTACGGGTCTGGGTACGGATTAAAAGGCTAAGTGATTATTTCCAGTCATTTAGCCTTTTTAATTATCTAATTTTTCCCCACATTTTCCCCACAGCTGTCTATTTATATATTTTAGAAACATATTTTTCCGTAAAGTTATGTACCTTTGTCGGCAAATAAAGATATTCTCGTCAAAACAAATATAAATAATATAAACATGGAAAAAAACAGAAAAAAACAAATCGTAGTTTTGAGTATAGCTTTAGTTTGCATTTTCATCTTGGTATTTTCATTGTTCCATAAATCAGCGACAAAAGATAGCGCAAATCCTCCTTTAACAAATGTTTTGACTGATAGCATTTCTCAAATTGTCTCAGCTTGTCCTGGCGAAATTGGTGTGGCGGTTATTGTTAATAACAGAGATACGGTTAAGGTCAATAATAAGAGTGTTTATCCTATGATGAGTGTGTTTAAGGTTCATCAGGCATTAGCTCTTTGTAATGACTTTGACAATAAAGGAATTTCACTTGATACCTTAGTAAATATAAATAGGGATAAACTTGACCCAAAGACTTGGAGTCCTATGCTGAAAGATTATTCAGGGCCAGTCATATCATTGACAGTGAGAGATTTGCTGCGTTATACTCTTACTCAGAGTGACAACAATGCAAGCAACCTTATGTTTAAGGATATGGTTAATGTCGCTCAAACAGATAGTTTTATAGCCACACTCATTCCTCGTTCAAGTTTTCAGATAGCTTATACGGAAGAGGAAATGTCGGCTGACCATAACAAGGCTTACTCTAACTATACATCTCCTCTTGGTGCTGCAATGTTGATGAATCGTTTGTTTACTGAAGGTCTTATCGATGATGAGAAACAAAGTTTCATTAAGAATACGTTAAAAGAATGCAAAACAGGTGTAGATAGGATAGCAGCTCCACTTCTTGATAAAGAAGGGGTTGTTATAGCGCATAAGACAGGTTCAGGTTATGTTAATGAAAATGGTGTTCTTGCAGCTCACAATGATGTTGCCTATATATGTCTGCCTAATAATATCAGTTATACCTTAGCGGTATTTGTTAAGGATTTCAAGGGAAATGAATCACAAGCGTCACAATATGTTGCGCATATATCAGCTGTAGTATATTCTTTATTAATGCAAACTTCAGTAAAATCTTAAACTGCACTTGCTTTGATAATTAATGATAAACAATCTAAAAGCACTCTAATCGTTATCGGAGTGCTTTTAGATTACTAATCAAATTGCTTCTATTATAATTTGAATCCTCTACTTTTTCTTTCTTCCTGTTGCGGCACTCTTGCTCCATATCTAAGCCTGTGCCATTGCTCCCTGAACCAGTCGGCAATCGGCTTCCTGTTTATTGTCAGGTTCAGCCTGCTTTCATCGTCAGGGTCATTTTCCACCCTTAAAATATCATCCTTTATATCAAAGTTCCGCCTGTGTTGCTCGGAATAGATTTTACCGCTACATTTCAGGGCTTCTTTTTTGACTATAAGACTTTCAGTCATTTCTTTAGAGAATCCCAGCATGGCACAAAACTTTTCCATGCGCAGCATTTCCCTGAACATCGGAAACCACCTGAAAGCCTTGTCTATGATTCTGGCGAGCTGTGACAGTTCCTTTTCTTTCATGTCAAGTTCCTGCCTGTGCATTTCTCTGAGATTGTGGATTTGCGTATCATGCTGTTTCTGCATCTGCTGTACTTGGCTCTGCAATTTTTCAATATTGGTGTTCCGTTTTGAAACCTCGTCTTGCAGTTTTTCGTTGGCACGTTCCAGTTCTTTCAGTTTTCCACTCCCGAAAAGAGAAGCAACTCCACTAGTTATGGCTGTCGCTGCGTGGTGGCTGTCTTCTTTAACTTGTCAGTGCGTATTTCTGATTTCACCTGTTTCAGTTCCTGCTCGGCAAGATTTATCTGTTCTTCTTTGTGCCGTTTGGCTGCATCCATGCGTTGCAGTTCAGCTTTCTGCTTCTCAATGATAAAGTCGTTCCGTTCCAGATGCTCCTTACCAGTGACAGCCTTTGACTGCCCGCGTTCCATCAGCAGGATGTCGGATGCAAGGGTCTGCATCTGCATCATGTCATCGTCATTGAGCTTTCGGCTCTTTCCTGTTTCGTGGTTCATCCAGTCGAAAACGATATGGGCATGATAGTTCGGCTTGAACCATCTGTCCCCGACTTTGAAGCTTTCCCTGTCTTCCGCTTCCGGCTGACCGTTCAGCCAATGCCCTTCATCCTTGTGCAGGAAGATTTGCAGCGGTGTGATTCCCCAGCGTCTTTGACACTCCTCACCGAATTTACGCACGTCTGCCAGTGTGGTGTCCGACCTGACAAGCAGCACTCCTTCACGTATGGGGGAGCATCCCGCAATCTTGACTATTTTACCGTTCTTGCCTTTGCGTTCACGCTCCTTTTCCTGCATGGCACGTCCGGTCTTTTCCTTTACCATCTGTCTGATATTGTCATAATGCATCCGCAAATCCGGACTGCCGAAGTCGGGATTTATCCACTGTTCGTTATCGGTGGATAGTTCAGGAACGACATAGATTCTGGACTCTCCGATGTGGCGCATGTATTCGGCAGTCCTCCTGTTGTGAGCCTCGCTCGATGCGATGTTGCAGGGCTTGATATGTATGCTTGATTTTGTTGCCATAGATACTTGTTTTTTGGTTTGTACTTTATTGTTTGCTTTTCCGCTGTCCGTAAACGCATGGGGTTCTTAGGGGTGCAACCCATAAGCGGAGATTGCAAAGAGAGGGTCACTCTTTGCTCTGGGTTCTCAGGGGAGAAACGCCCTGAGTGGGTCATTAGGGTAAAACCCTAATCCCCTCGGGAGAGCCCACAACTACGTAAGCGGAGCGTGTAGTTATAGTGGGCTATATCAATGGCAAGCCATTGTCTGCAAACTCCAGCCTACGGCTTCCGCTCTCCTCCGTCAGGGAGGTTTTTCATCATCGTTGCCGATTGGAGATGCACCGACCAGCACAAGGTCTAAATCGTCTATCAGTTTTTGCAGGACGGGATTCTTCTCTATCATCCGCTGGAGGATTCTCTCAGCCTCGACCAAGTGGTTGGCTGTACTCATCACCTTGCCCTCCCGTATCTGAAAGATAATCCAATCGGCTATGTCGATATGGGCTTCTTTTGTTTCGGGGTGGCATTCCTTTCGATGATGTCCGAAACCACCACCTTACAAAAGTACATGCTCTCGGCTCGCTGTTTCCACTCGGCATAAGCATCGGCATCGGGAAAGAGAAGCACGGTTCGCCCTGACAGTACACGGAGTTTCTCTTCTCTCATCTGACTCTTACCACCCGTAGCCAGCCATACATAATCGGGGAAGATAGCAGAACCGATAACGGCACTCTTCTCGGATTCCACCAAGACCACCACCTTGTCGGGATGCGTTTTCAACAAGTGTTCCCCGAAAAGGCATTGGGATAGTTGCCAATCCTCTGCCAACACACGCTGCTTTTTCAATATGCTGTGTATCCAGTTCACTGCCGATGTCTGTCCTCCTTGATACGGTGTCCGTCTTCGGGATTGTACTGCATCACCTTTCCCGTGCGTACCTTGCCCGTCCTGTCTATCTGCCAAAAGATAACAGAGCCGTCACGGGTAGCCCCCAAACGGTATTCCTCCAACAACCGCTTCAACACCTCTTTCGCCTTGTCGCCATAGTAGGAAGTAAGGAGTGTGAAGAGGAAACGGAAGAAATTGCTACGCTCGCTTTGCGACTTCTCCACATAGTGAGGGGGAATATAGCCGATGGCTGTCGGCTTACTTTGCTGCTTCACTTTCTTCTGCTCTGCTCTTTGCCTGTCAAAAGAGAAATCATTGGTAGTTCTGTGTTCAGGATGCTCTTGAAAATACTCTTTCGGAGTGTAGTGATACCCACAACCGCTTTCGTGGTTACATCTGCCGACCGATGGATGCAACGGCACATTATTTTCGTCCACGTAATAGACGAAAGAATGCCTGTCTCCGCATTTGGGGCAGGTATGCCGTGTTGCCGTTCCTTTATACTTCTGTAATGAATAATTGCCCATAGCTTAGTCCGTTTTTGATGGTTGATTGTCGGCTGTCCCATCCTGTCCCATTGTCCCACACTCTAAGGTTGGGACAGTGGGACACTTGGGACACCTGCGTTTTTACTCTCTTTGCTGCGCTGGATGATACGGTTTACGGTGGACTTGCCACAATTCACCTGTGAGGCTATCTCCCTGACGGACTTGCCCGATTGGGAGAGTTGCAGAATTTGGCAATCCCTTTGGCTTGATTCATTGTCGCCCAATTTTTTCAAGTGTTCCTTTTCCGTGGAATAGCCCCTGAACACGAACTGCAAGAAAGCATCCACCTTGTCAATCTCGTAAACGATTACATTATCCGCATCATGAGAGAACGTGCCATAGCGCACTTTAAGCTGCTTCACATAGCGAAGCCCTCCGTCTTGGGCACTTTTTCCAATGGTGAACACGCTGTCAAAGAAATTGTAGAGCCGTTTGCTTCCGGCAAGGTCGTTGGATGTGATGGGACAATCCAAAGAGCGTTTGGGCGTATGTGCTAGGACAAGGATAGAGAGCGCATATCTCTTTTTGAGATTGTTCAGCTGAATCATCAGCCGTCCTGCGGCATCGCCTTTCTCCATGGCGCAACACAGTAGGTAAGATTGTCAATGATGAAAATCTTGCAGTCGGTCTGCACAGCCATCTGTTCAATGCCGCCTATGATAGCTTCCTCAAAGTTGGCATCCAAAAGCTGGTTGCAGTCAATAGACACCCGATAGAGTTTGTCGGGAAAGGTGTAGAGCTCTCCATGCTCGTTGGTATAGCGGAGCTGGAACTGCTTTTCGGACAGTTCAAAGTCCAGATACAGCACATTGTCGGTTCGGGCGATGCGGTCGGCTATCTGCACGGCAAGGATGGACTTGCCCACGTTGGAATCGGCAAACAAGCAGGAGAGTTCCCCCTCGTACCAAAAGCTGTCCCACAGCGCACGGGGCGTAGGCAATAACGATGCTTCAAGAATGGTTTGGTTTGCCGTCTTGATATTCATCATGCCTACACTGTCGGGCATACCGTTATGCGCTTGGGATGCTTTTGTGAGGTCGCCACGTATCAGGTTGATATAGTTCTTATCCTCTTCCATATCATTCACCAGTTACGTGGGTTGGGCTTGCGACGGTGGGAAGAGGATAAGGACTTGTTCAGTTCCTCGTCTGACAACGGTATGGGATTCTTTCGGGCGGTTTCCAGCCACTTGTCCAGTTCGTCACGGTAAAGGCAATAGCGTTTGCCGGGCTTGGTGGCAGGGATTGTCCCTTCTGACAGTTTCATGTAGAGCGTACCCTTAGGGATACCTAAATACTCTGCTGCCTCGTCCACAGACATGGGCACGTGGGTGTCCACCGTTTTGGCATTGTTCACACTGCGCTGCTCGGCGAGCAGGCTTTTCAGGCTCATCACTTCGTCTCGAAGCTGAGCGACAACCTCGGGGAGGTCGTTGAAGGTAAGAATTGATTTTTCCATTCGCGTACTCGTCTCTTTTGTAAGACTTGGCGCAAAGGACTGAAATGATATATCCGTGAATATCTCCACGACACGTCATTGCAAAATAATTCCCGAATAATTAAGCCCAGCCATAAATGACGGGTAAAATTACTCGGGAAACGATGTAAAACAGGCGGTTATGAGTTACCGGATGGTTGTCGTTGGTGTCGTGATTATCCTAATTCCGCACATAATCCTCGGGATAGTGGAAATCAAGTTTGCCGTTTTCGGGTTCATCAATGGGAATTTCCGTCTTTAACGGCTCTACCTTGAAATTCTTGATGGTTGATAAGTCTGTATCAGCAAACGATTTCGGGAAAAGGGCTTTGATGAACTTGGCACGGTTATCCCCATTGTAGTATCTCTTGTACAGGAAACGCTCAGAGATATTCCATACGAAGTGACGGAGTGGAATGTTGTTGATGTCTTTGGTAAACGGTCTTTGTATGGGCTTCGGGGTATAAGTGTTAAGATTCATCCATTTGTCCACCTCAGTACAGATGTGGTTCACGGTTTCTTGGTCGGCAATGCGAGGCAGGTAATAATGGCAATACTCCATGACCATGCGGATGCGCTCTTCCTTTTCCCGTTGCTCTCTGCTTGCGTAATTGGCACGGTTCTTTTCGTGAAGATCCGGGGCGATAGTAAGCTCTATCGGTTGTGTTTGGATAAGTGTCTCTTCTTTTGTCGGGGATGATTCGGGTACAGGCTCAGGGACTGATGTAGGTCCAGGCACAGATGTGCTTCTTCAAGTGTATTTTGTGACAGTTCTTCCTGCACCTCTATGGCTTCGGCAATCGTTTCTTTCTTGCCGAACTTGATTTTGTAGATTTCGTATGTATCAAAGATAAGTGTCTGAAAGGAGAGATAGAGCAACCATCCCAACAGGTTACAGCATACGAATACTATCCACCTGACAAAGTTGTCTTGGTTGAAGCTGTCCGCTATTACCAGCGTGGCAATGGAAGATATTAGGACGATGGCGAAGCCGACAAAGCCCAAGATGATGTATTTGTCCTTGATTGATGATTCCATATTTCGTTGAGAGATTGAATGTTCCTGTATTATTTTGTGCAAAGTTAATGCTATTTTTCCCAATTACTGCCCGTTATTTGCGGTTAGAACGGTCTTTTTCAATGTATTTCACGAAATGTCATCATATCATACTCTGTTTCATACTCTGAGGGGCTTATAAATGGTGGCATCAAGCCAAAAACATAGAGGGGCGATTATAGCCTTGTAGCCATAACCGCCCCTCTGAATACCTGTCAATGTGAGACATTTATGCCTCCTTGCGCTTCAAGGTTATCTTGTCCACCACCTGACACATCTGCTGCGCTGCTATCTTGGAATAGATTTGTGTGGTGGTAATGTTCTTATGTCCGAGATAGGCTTGGATGACAGCCATGTCCGTTCCCATTTCCACGTGCAGGCTTCCGAAGCTGTGGCGGGTACAGTGAAAGGTGATTTTCTTGGTTATCCCTGCTGCCGTGAGCCACCGTTGGAGTGGTCCTTGCAGCATCTTGTCCTTGAAATCCTCAAAGATAAGTCCCTCGCCCCGTTCTCCCAGCAGTCCATAGGCTTCATCACTGATGGGGTTATGCACTATTTCTTTGGTTTTCTGCATACGGGTGGTAACGAACATCCTGCCGTTGGTGTATGGTTGTATCTGCTGCCACGTGAGCTGTCTGATGTCGCTCTTTCTCAGTCCCGTAAGACAGGCGAAAAGAAAAGCTTTTTTCAAGACCTCCTCCTCACAGGGTGTTTCGGCAAGCCGTATCAGTTCCTCTTGGCTCAAATGCTCCCTGATGGTGGGAATGCACTCGATGCGGTCTAAGAAGCCGTTTGGGTTCTCCTTTATCTTCCTGTCACGGTAAGCGGTGTGCAGCACGGCACGGAAAGTTGACCAATAGCCTGCTGCGGAGTTGATGTGCAGCTTTTGGTTGGTGTGGATGGATTGGGGTGCATCAAGCAGGTATTCCATGAACTTGCGGCACAAATCCACATCCACCTCCTCAAAGGTGCATTTGCCGTTCACGAACCGCTGGAAATGCTTGTATACGTGCTGCCACTTGATATTCTTGCGGTCAGCCAGTCCTTTGAAATAGGCAAGGAAATCGCCCTTCATCTTGGTCTTGTCAAAAAAGCCGTTGTTTTCATTGAAAATGGCTTCGTAGCGCTGGTTGCGCAGGATGACCGCTTTCTTCATCATGCGTGCGTTGAAGTCCCGTTCCTGCTGGTTTGCAGGTTTGGCGAAGATGTAAATTCCTAAGGCTTCACGTGTAATCACTCTCATGGTGACATTGTCACGGTAGCCGGGATAGTAGTCAAGGCATAGTGAATACTGTGTCCCGTTCTTAATCTTGCGCTTACGCAAGGTAACTGTTTTGCATTTACTCATAATAATTATGTTTTAATTGGTTGTATACATTTTGGAGTTGTATCCATGTTTCCGATGGCAAAGGAACAACGTGAAATATCCGTGAATACCTCCACGATACATCATTTTGAAATAATTTTCGATAATCCCGATTTTTCACGGTTATTTGTTCCTTTCAGCATGACACGCTCCACATCTGAGCGCAAAAGCAGGTTTTTCACACCCACCTTTATCTTTTCGATGTGCTTCACCTTGACGATATGGCAGATGTTGGCTGACGAAAGACCATAGATTTGCTGCACCTGCTCAACGGTATAGTAGCGTTCATCGTTCACAAGGTCAGTTCTGCGGAGTTCGTTCAAATGTGATTTGGAGTATAGGTACGCCCGTACTCTCTTTTAGTGGGTATCTTATGGCGATAGGTGTAGGCACGGAGTGCGGTCGGCTTCATGCCGAACAGTTCCTCCACCTCCTCGGTCAGTAGCCAGTCGGTAATTTCGCTAATATCAACTGCCACACCGAAAAACTCGTCAATATGCTTCTTGCTGTAATAGTTCTTTCCTGCGATACGGCAGATGGGGATATGGTTACGCTTGGCGGAAGTGTAAAGCCATGACTGCTTTACCTTAAAAAGGGACATCACCTCCTCGCCCGAATAGAAGTCCAACACTTCTTCGCTTTCCTTTTCCCTTTTTTCTCTTTTGGCAGGTAAGGAAGATGAAGATGATTTCCTTGGTGTGGAGGTGTTGCCGGGCAGGATGCGGTGATAGGGATTGCCCTCCAACATCTGCTCGATGTCGGCTCTGCGGATGAATGCCATGCGGTTGCTGATGCGTGAGGCTTTCAGCTTGCCGATGGCTACAAGTTTGTAAATGTACTGTCGGGAACAGCCCATGAGGATGGCTGCTTTGGAAAAGGTGAGATACTCCTGATGCTGTATCTCCATCAAGGGTTGGGCGACTTTGAAGAGGTTGTTCTTCTGCATCACTCTGGCTCGTTTGGCTTCTGCCTGACAAGCCTCACTGCAATATCTTTGCATACCGCTTCGGGTTACAAAGGACTTGCCGCAAAAACTGCATTTTCTGGTTGCTTTCATACCGTTTTATCGTTTAATGGTTCATTTCTTCAATCCTATATCTCTGAAATGGTAAACGGATGTGAACGGAAGTCAACCATTGTCGCTTTTCTACACAGTGTGACTGTTTCCGCATATCGGGGCGGTTATTGTCGCTTGTCGTAAACGGTTGTAAACCCTTGTCAACTGTCTGCACGGTGTGACAAAAAACAAGCCCCGCAAATTCTCCACGTCAGAAATACGTCTCAAAAATATGTGGAAATTTGGGAAGCGACAAATGGCAACCGAAAAGTGTTAAATTTTAGAATATGCTGGTAATTAAAGATTTACACTCGGATATTTCTGATTAGTTTTGGTTGTTCTATGGTTATAAATACAGATATGAAAGAGATAACACAATATATTCTGCAGGTGATGATAATATGGTAGTAAGTGTATTAACGCATTATAACTGGGGATGGGACGGAAGAGAAGATGGATATTATGTTACCCCTCCTAAGTATAAAAATAAACTTAAACAATTAAATTTATCAATTCCCCAATAATATTGTAGAGCATTAATAATCAACTAAGCATAAAAATAAATAACTATGAAAACAAAAACTTTTATCTTAATTTCCATCTTGGTATCTATCCTCTTTACAGGATGTAAAAAAAATGAGGACGTTATTGGTAATAAGATTCTTACATTTTATATAGAATTAACTAATGAGGATGGAACTCCTATTATAACTAGTGATAAAGAGGCTGAAGAGTTTCCTTCATTGCAAACCATAGCTGTTAATCCAAGTGATTTAATGAATAATTTCGATATTGTTTCCAAACCGTTAAAAGGAGAAAATAACCGTTACTATTTAAAGTGTTCCAATTATAATTCTATAAATGATAGTTATGAATTTATCATTAAAAGTAAAACAGGTTTTAATGGAGAATATTTATTCGAAATTACATGGGATTCTACTACACTAAAAAATGTAATAATAAATGGTAAAGAATCAAATATCAGTGAAGTTACATTTGATGATGTGAAATATTATTCAGTGTCTTTGATTATTAAATAACTATCTATCTCCCTTACACGTCAAAGGAATGAACGTTTGCTGATATAGAAAAAATGTGTGAAATTTTCTGAAATAGAATTTGTAAAATCAGCTATTCCCGTCATAATAAACAATGTAAGCCAGACTGTCTAGAAATGATAGAATTAGACTTTATATCTAGTGTTTTTGATAATTTGGATGGACAGGGTCAATGTATGAGATAACGGCAAAATCATAATGTGATGAACTAATTTATTTGTATTTTTGATGCCTTAATGAATTGATTAAACACAGGAATATGAAGACATTGATAGGTGTATGTATGGCTGCTATGGCTTTAATAGGAAACGGTTGCATGGGAAATGCGAAACACGCGGAGTCAGTTTCCGGAGGAACAACAGACTCGTTGTTTCTGCTGGTGGGTAGTTACGCCCGGGCGCAGGAGAAAGGTATCCGTGTGTATGTATTCAATCAGGAAACAGGAAAAGGGACGTTCCGGAGTGGCTTGTCCGGCATTTCGAATCCTTCTTTTCTTACTCCGTCGGCTGACGGTAGCCGGGTGTATGCGGTAGGAGAGGATGAAGGGATTTCTTCTACGGCCAATGCGCTGAGCTTTGACCGTGAGAAAGGGATGCTTTCTTTCATTAACTCTCAACCAACTCATGGGGGAGCTCCTTGTAATATTACGTTGAGTCCGAAGGAGGATTATGTGTTGACTGCTAACTATATGGGTGGAAATGTTACTGTATTTCCTTTAGGAAGTCGCGGGGAACTGCTGGAAGGTGATACGCTCGCCTTTACGGGAAGCGGACCGGATAAGGAACGGCAGAGCCAGCCGCATCTGCATTGTGTGCTTTTTACACCGGATAGTCGTTTGCTGCTTGCCAATGATCTGGGTACTGATTGTATTCATGTATTTCCGGTCAGCGAAAAGAAAGGTGAGGGGCTGTTGGACCGTACGGCATCTTATGATGTACAACTGGCTCCGGGTGCCGGACCACGACATATATGCTTTGCGCCGGGCGGGAAACATGCTTACCTCATTACGGAACTTTCGGGTGATGTTATCGTGCTTTCGTACGATGAAATGAAGCTGGATACCATTCAGACTATCAAGGCTGATACGCTCGATGCACGTGGCAGTGCGGATATTCATATTTCGCCGGACGGTAACTTTGTTTATGCTTCCAATCGTTTGAAAGGGGATGGCATTGCTATTTTCTCAGTCAACTCGGAGGATGGTACGCTGGAAAAGGCAGGCTATCAGCCTACGGGAATTCATCCGCGCAACTTTGCCATTACGCCTAATGGCAAGTATTTGCTGGTGGCTTGCCGGGATACGAATGAAATTCAGATATTTGCGCGTGATGCGGAAACCGGATTATTGCAGGATACCGGTGAGAAAATTGAAATGTCGAAGCCGGTTTGTCTGAAGTTTGTTCCGATGGATTAAGAGTAATCCGAAAGTTGTTTTTTACGACATAAAAGAGGCTTGTCATTTTTCCGAAACGGAGTTTGACAAGCCTCTCTTTTATCATATCGGGTTTTACATCCCGTTGCTTATTTATTTCTTGTCTGTCATCTGGTAAACCAGTGTACCACCTTTCACGATGTCAGCGTGCGAAATGAAGTTCTTGGTGTACGGTTCACCGTTCAGGGTAATGCTCTTTACATACTTATTGCTTCAGAAAGTCCTTCTGCTTTAATGGTAAAGGTCTTTCCGTCTGCCAGGTGAAGTACGAATTCCGGCAACTGAGGTGCGCCAAACACATATTCGCCGCTTACCGGATTGACAGGATAGAATCCCATGGCGGAGAACATATACCAGGCTGACATTTGTCCGCAGTCGTCGTTTCCGCATAATCCGTTTGGTTTGGGTGAATATTGGGTATCGAAGATTTTACGTATCAGTTCCTGTGTACGTTCAGGACGTCCGGCAAGGGCATACAGATAAGTCACATGATGGCTTGGTTCATTTCCGTGTGCGTATTGTCCGATCAGTCCGGTTACATCAGCCTGAGTAGTTTCCAGTTTCAGTGTGAACAGTGAATCCAGTTTGTTGAGGAAAGGTTCTTCTCCACCGAACAAGGCTATTAATCCCGGAACATCGTGCTGTACATGCCAGGTGTATTGCCATGCATTTCCTTCCGTATAGTCACCGCCTACGCTTTCGGCATGTCCGATTTGGCTAGGGTTGAATGGACTTTTCCATGTGCCGTCCGATTTTTTAGGACGCATGAACTGTGTGCTGCTGTCGAACAGGTTCTTGTAGAAGTCGGCACGTCGTGCGAAGTATGCGGCATCTTCTGTCTTTCCCATGCGTTTAGCCATGTCGGCAGCTGCATAGTCGTCGTACACACTTTCCAGTGTAGATGAAACAGATTCAGCTTCGGTCAGGTCGGTCGGGAAATAACCATATTTCATGTAGTTCTCCCAGTTAGACTTTAACGGGTGTGATACGGTCTGAGTCTGTTTGATGGCGTTGAACGCACGTTCTGCATCGAATCCGCGGAACCCTTTGGCATAGGCTTCTGCAACGACAGAAACTCCATGATTGGCTACCATACAGAAGTTCTCCTTGCCCCACAGTCCCCATATCGGAAGATAACCTTGTACTTCGGCCTGGTCTACCAGTGAGTTGATAAATCCGTCTACACGCTCAGGAACCATCAGGGTATAGAACGGATGAGCGGCGCGGTAAGTGTCCCACAAGGAGAAGGTAGAATAGAATTTACCTCCTGTAGCGTTTACTACAAAGTCGGCAGCATTACGATAGCGTCCGTCAACGTCTGATATTTCGTTGGGCTGGATCAGCGCATGATAGAAGCTGGTGTAGAAGTTTGTCTTTTCTTCGTCTGTACCTTCTACTTCGATGCGGCTCAAGTAGCTGTTCCAGTCGGCTTTGGCGGCAGTCCGTATTCCTTCGAAATCCCATCCCGGAACTTCGGCTGCCATATTGGCCTTAGCTCCTTCTACTCCGGTGGTGGAGAGAGCAACTTTCATCAGTACTTCTTCACCCGGCTGGATATTGAAACTTGCTACAAGGCGTTTGCCTTTTTCTGTTTCTGCCATAGGAAGTTCGAAATGGTCGATGACCGGACGGCTGAACTGCATGACGAAATAATAATCCTGGTCAACCCATACTTTGTTGTTGACATGTCCGGTAAGCGTGCTGTCGTTTTCCCAGTTTACCTCGCAGCTGTTTACCTGCGAATGATATTGTTTTTCGTTCCATGCCGGTCCGTGCTGCAAGTCTATCAGGATAGAAGCAGAGTCGGCCTGTTCGTAAGTGTATCGGTGCAATGCCGCATGGGTAGTGGCTGTCAGTTCTGCTTTTACCTTTGCCTGGTCGAGTGTGACAGTATAATATCCTGGAGTGGCATTTTCGGAGGTCTTACTGAAACTGCTACGGTAAGCATCCCATGTGCGGTGGCGTTCACCAGTGAAAGGCATCACGAGGATATCTCCCAAATCCATACATCCGGTTCCATTCAGATGAGTTTGTGTGAACCCCCAGATAATGGAGTCGGCATACATGTATTCGGAGCAATATCTCCATCCCACAGCTCCTGTTACAGGACTGGTCTGTATCATACCGAAAGGACGGCAGGCTCCAGGAAAGGTATGTCCGTTGTCGGCTGCTCCGATGAAAGGATCAACGTATTGTGTATAATCTGTCTGTGGAGTATCTTGCTTGGCTGTACTGCAACTGTAAAACGCGCTTCCCAGTGCAAGAGTATAGAGAAATACAGAAAGTTTTTTCATGAATCAGGTTAATAAAGTGTGGATAACAGAATGAATTACCATAGAGCTTGCAGCATATGTGGACGAATTCCTTTCTGCAATCCCTATGGTAATCGTTGTTTAATTATAGTGCCGTAAGCGGCATGTTATACGTAAGTTTCGAGGAATTTTACATGTCCTTCCGGAACTACATCCAATGTTTTGGTTGTAGCTGGGAACAATACAGATTCTCCAGCCTGCAAGCTTACTGTATTGCCTTCATCGTCGGTTACGGTACAAGCGCCTTCCATGCATATATAGATAACGAATGAATCCAGCTCTGTATAGTCCATGCTCATTTTTTCAGTCAAGTCGTATACTGAAGTTGTGAAATAAGGACATGAAACCAGTTCTACCGGTTCGTTCTGCTTAGGAGTGTAATGTGTACGGTAATCTTCGGATACAGTATAATCGATTGCATCTTTTGACAGTTCAGTATGCAGCTCGCGGGTATTTCCGTTCTTGTCTTTACGGTTGAAGTCATAGATACGGTACGTGATGTTCGAAGTCTGCTGGATTTCTGCGATGAAACAGCCTGCTCCGATACTGTGAATACGTCCTGCCGGCAAGAAGAAGACATCGCCCGGTTGTACAGCATAGTCTGAAAGGGCATCACAGATTGTGTTGTCGCTATCATTGCCGCATACTGGTCAGGAGTGATTTGCTGGCTCAGACCAGAGCGCAAGTGAGCTTTTCCGCCATCGTTTCCTATCACATACCACATTTCTGTTTTTCCCATTGAATTGTGGCGTTTCATAGCCAGCTCGTCATCAGGATGGACCTGAATAGACAGATCCTGCTGTGCATCAATAAATTTGATTAACAGAGGGAATTTTCCATTGAAGCGTTTGTAATTGCTTTCACCTACCAGTGCACCTTTGTATTCGCTTACCATTTGTGTAAGGTTCTTACCTGCATCGGCTCCATCGGCAACAACTGATTCGTCGCCCGGTACATCTGATATTTCCCAACTTTCACCTACTTGTGCCTGCTGGCAGTCTAAGTGTTTGAACGGGATAATTTTTTCTCCTCCCCAAATAGTGGATTTTAAGATCGGTTTAAATTTTAAAGGGTACATAAGTGTTATAATTAGGTTTGTTTACAAAAGTAATTATTTTAGCCGAAAAAGTAGGTGAAGCGGGTAAAAAAAGAGGAAATATAGGGAGATAAAACAAAACAGACTGAACATATATTGTCTGTATGTTCAGTCTGTTTTGTTTTTGATAACCTGATCAGATTTTTTACCGAAGGTAACGTTGAATCCTACACTGACATTTGTATTCAGCTTGCCTACCGGTATGTATTGTGGAGTTACTTTTGTCATCAGGTGGTCCATTCCGACAAAGAAATTGAAACCGCATGGGTGGAAGTTCAAGATCCATCCGAATGAGGAACCGAAGGATGATATTCCATAATTGACACCTGCATCAAACCATTTGACCGGAGTTACATTGGCTGAGATGCGTCCTTCACTCCAACTGTATTTGCCATTGATGCGTGTGGAAGACAGGAAACCGAAATGCAATTTGTCGTATAGCGGGAATACGTAGTCAGCACCTATATTCAATGTTGCTCCTAAAGCTCTTGTAGAGCTGCTTCCGGTTTCCGTACGATGGAAACTTGCATAGTTTTCGATATCATTGCCCAGATCCTCCAGTTGGTCTTCCAGTGGTTTGTCGCCGTCTGCGTCATCAGAGCCCATTGCTATGTTCTGGAATCCGTTGAACTCCCAGGGAGTGTTACTTGTCTTTGCTTTGATGGTATTGCTCCATGAAATAAATCCCAAATCAAGAATGGCGGCAGACAATGTTAAATCTTCACGAAGCTTATAAGTGGCTCCCAAGTCGATAGCCATACCGAATCCGGAAAGACCGGGACTGTCCAGATCGATGTTATCCCAGTCAACCAGATCTCTTTCTGATGGATTTTTTATTTCTTTTCCACTTTCTTCTTTGGTCGGAATGGTCAAGCCTTTTACAGAAGTATTCATTTCTCCGTTTGCCTGAACCATCCACTTGTCTTCTGCCATCTGGACTTTCATATCCGTCATCTTGATGTTGACATTTCCCAGTCCAAGCAAGAATTTTAATTTACCGCCGACGTTTAGTTTATCATTGATTTGACGAGAGTGTCCCAGGGCTATTTCAGCGTAGTTATTCGATGAAATGCCTAAATCATCCATTTCGTATACAGAATTGCTGCTGTTCATTCCCAGTTTCATGAACTCAAATAATCCGCGCGGTAAGTTGAGGCTGGTGGTAGAACGCATGTTTACATCAATTGTATTGAATCCGCCCCAAGCACGAAATCCGGCAGAAAGCAATGTCATGTTCAGATTTACGTTGATGCGGTTATTGTCTTTCAATTTACCCAAAAATCGTCGTTGCTGATGCTGCTGTTCATGAAGGTTGTGAGCTTATCATTTCCGTATGGTAGATGAAAGTATTTAAACCTACATTCGACTGAGCACCAACGTTGATATTTCCTATACCCGGAACAGCTATGTAATTTCGCTCGGGTGAAAAAGCTGGGTTCATCAGGTGACGGTATGTGTATCCTTCGAGAAAATAGCCAGAACGTAAGGATTGTGCAGAAGAAACTGTACAAAGACATACAAAGGCAATAGTAACAAGAATGTGGTATATGTTATTTCTTTTCATATAATTCAATAATTGTTGGTAAGGGATTGATTAATTCATATCGACAGTAACACCGCCTTTTATTTTTATAGTCATGTTTTCAAGACGCAAGGACTGATTCTTGTTTAATACTTTGCCGCTTGTTTCAGCTGATGGAGTAGCCGAGACTTCGTATTTCAGACCGTCCAGTTCCTTGAATGCATTGGCATCTGTCGATTTCAATGTTATTTGGAGTGCTGTAACTTTTGCATTTTCCATGGTTCCTGCTGCTATCTGGCTGGAAACTTCTGTTGAAATGTTATTCAGTACAGCTCCATTCTTGTCTATTGCCTTTACGTCCATGTTCATAGTCAAAGGGATAGTATTCTTTGCGTCCATTGTAACTACCAGTTCTTTTACAAACAGATCTTTCACATCTTTATTCCAATCGTCTATAACGTCGCTGTAAACGATGTTGGTTCCTTCATTGAACTGCAATGGCGCATTAATCTCGTAATCGGCCTTGACATTGTATGTCGTTCCTAAAATAATCGAACATTCACGGTCGGACGCTTTTGCTTCTATGCTTTCCATACGGATTTCGTCTGGAATGGTTTCGATTAAAGCGTTCAGGTTCTCAACAGTAACGCTGGCATCAGCTCCTTCTACTTGACTGTCGAGTCTGTGCAGGCAGATTATATAATCATTTGCATGATTGCCGGGAATGGTAATCAGGTTGGGTGACTGTCCGACAGGAACAGATGCAATAACCTTTCCATCTTTGTATGATTTCAGTGTACCGCTGAAATTAACTTCGATAGGAGAGGTGTTGCTGACTGTCAGATATATTTTAGGATCGGTCATATCTATTCTTACCTGTTCGTCTTGAAGGAAGTCCGGCAAGTTGTTTATCGCAATAGGGTCGATAGATACATTGATTTCCGGATTAATCTTGGCAGTAACTTGAGTCAGCTGGATTTCATCGATTCTAAATTCCGTATCCATAATCATCTGGATGGCGCTGCTCCTTCTGTTGTACTGCTTCCGCTTATCTTTATATCATCTGCAATAACCAGATGTCCGGGAGCTACAAGACCTTTACCATCTCCCATTGCTTCAAAATCAATATGTGTAATATTGATTGGAATATAAAGAGGTGATGTACTGGATACGTTTATGTCTTGTTTAAAAATTAAATTACTTCCTTCTATATCAACTCGCTGATCTGTTGTACTGATTGTCATGTACTCAGGAAAATCTAGTTGGAATCCTTTCTTAAGTGTCAGCGAATTGTTTCCTTCTATATTCATGCGCAGTGAGGCAGGCATGATGACATCCGAACTGTACAGTGCAGTAACATCAGTTGTTATATTTTTCTTGTCAATGCTGAAAGACGTTTTATCGCTTACTGTGGCTGTCAATGTTCCATCTAAAGATACTTCATAGTTTAATTCTGTCCGGGCAGACTGAAGTGCTATTTCGTTGGAGTTAATTGTAATGTCTTCGATAGTAACCTGAGTGTTGGAGCCTTCACCTGACTGTATAAGGGCATAGTTGCCTGCTGCATCAGTTTTTACTGTGCTCTCTTCATCTAAGTCGAAAATCTTGTCTAATGTAATGTCTTTTGTATTGCTGGCTGGAATAGTTAAGTTATCACCTCCCACTGTTATTGTCATGTCGAGATCTTTACTTAAATCGTAATCACTATCTACGCATGATAGCATACAACTGGAAAGTAGTACAAGTGCGCAAGAAAATGTTTTGTTTGTCAGTTGCTTTTCATGAAATAATTATAAAATTAATAAATAACAAAATAATTGCTTTCCGGTGTAAAAAAGTTCAGCAATATACCTGTTTGCAGATTATTACTGATGATGCTTATGTGAAAAGGGCGACCCCTCTTGCTTTATTAAATTTAATGATAGAAACGTAAAAATGCTTACTATTGTTCATTCTTGCGTTAAAATAAATTTTGCAGCTGGTTATAAGGAAAGTTTTGTTGTGGACAAGAATATAAAATATTGCTGTCCGATAGACTTTTAAAGTGGCAGAGGTCGTGTAAACTGACTTATTCAAGCGAGATCCAATCCTCTGTCTGGTAAAGTCTTATCGGACAGCAATACTAAAAGATAGAAACTTATATTCTTAAGTATCTGTTCTTTGTTTGGTTAAATAGCTCTCTTTATTGTTTATAGAGCAGCAACTTCTGTAAAGATTTGATATACAGAACTGCATACTCCTAATAAAATAATACCCATGAGGCAGATAAAAGACAGGCACGAGTGGTCGCACTGCTTTTGAATGTGGCAAGTGGGGTTTCATTAGGAACAATATACATGGCCTTTACAACGAGCAGGTAATAGTATAGCGAAATGATTGTATTTACCAACGCCAGGAATACTACCAGCCAGTGGCCTGCATGGAAAGCAGATGCAAAGACGAAGAATTTTGAGAAAAATCCAGCAAACGGTGGGATACCTGCCAGTGAAAATAAGGCAATGGTCATAACAAAACTCAATTTAGGATTGGTTTTATAAAAACCATTATAGGCATCGCGGTCGACTGTTCCTCCATTATGTTGTTCTACTGTTCCTATTACACCGAATACTGCCAGGTTGGCTACAATATAAACTACTACATAATATACTAAAGATGCCATGCCTTGAGCTGAGGCTCCTAATACAGCAAGCATAATATATCCGGCTTGTGAGATACTACTGTATGCCATGAAGCGTTTCAGGTCTTTCTGCAAGATTGCAAAAAATATTGGCTATTGTAATAGTCAGTACGATTACAACAGAGAGTAACAGACTCCAGTCGGCAACCATCGGGCCAAATACTTTCAGCAGAATACTCATCAAGGCAAAAGCTGCAGCTCCTTTTGAGATAACAGAAAGATAGGCACTGACTGTTGTCGGAGCTCCCTGATAGGTATCGGGTGTCCACATGTGGAAAGGTACCAGACTCAGTTTGAAGCCTAATCCGGCAAAGAACAATACCATGGCAAGGATTTGAAGCGGGCTTCCGGTTATCATGGTACTGATATCATTGAAATACATTGTTCCACAAGTTCCGTATACTAATGATAAACCGTAAAGCATCAAACCTGACGAGAACATGGCATTCAGGATGAATTTTGCTCCAGCTTCTGCACTGTGGTGACGATATTTGTCGAATGCAATAAGGCAAGCCATCGGGATGCTGGCAAGTTCCAGTCCTACATAGAAGAGCAGGAAGCTACCTGCACTGACCATGTAAAACATACCCAGTAAGGTAGAAAGAGTCAATAAATAAAACTCTCCAGCTTTATGACGTGTGTCTTCGCGCTCCAGCCATGTGTCTGCCTGCATGAATACCAGTATTGTTCCTAATGTGAGGACTGTTTTTACTACAGATGTCATGGGAGTATTTATATACATGCTTCCGAAAGCTTCTCCACTGGCAGAATTGAATACGTTGTTGAGTAGCAGAATAACAAGCAATGCGCATGAAAGCCGTTGCATGTTTTTCGGAGAAGGAACCTTCTGGAATAAATCGGCAAGTAGCACAATTATCAGAATAATTGCCAAACCGATTTCTGCCTGCATGGTATGTAAAGTTGTTATTATATCCATAATGCGTTATAATTGACAAAGTTGTGAAATAATAGGTTCTACACTGCCACTGATAACATGGCTTACCCAATAAGGAGCCAGACCTAATCCGGCAACAGCCACAATAAGGCAGATTACGGCAAAACGCTCATCCCAGGTTGCATCGGTCAGCTTCAGATGTTCCGGATTAGTACAAGTTCCGTATAGTATTTTACCGACAACACGTAAGATATATACGGCTGTAATAACGATACTCATCGTTGCAATGATTGTACATATGCGATGGAATGAATCTGCATGCTGGAATGATCCGACAAATACAGTCATTTCGGCAACGAAACCGCTTAAGCCCGGAAGACCGAGGTTGGCAAGTCCGGCGATTACATAACCAACAGAAAGGAAAGGCATGATTTTCATCAGTCCGCTTAACTGACGGATATCACGGGTATGTGTACGTCCGTAAATCATACCAATCAGGGCGAAGAATAATGCTGTCATCAAACCATGGCTCAGCATCTGGAGAATAGCACCTGTAGCACTTACTTTAGTCATCATCAACAAAGCAAACAGTACCAGGCCGCAGTGACTTACAGAAGAATAGGCATTGATGTATTTCAAATCGGTCTGTACCACAGCACTGAAAGCACCGTATACAACTGAAATGGTAGTCAATACCAGGAAGAAATCACCCAAATGGCAGCTCCGGTAGGCATCAGATACATGGCTACACGGAAACATCCGTAACCTCCCAGTTTCATCAGAACACCTGCATGAAGCATAGATACGGCTGTCGGCGCTGAGGCGTGACCGTCGGGACTCCATGTATGGAATGGGAATAATGCACCCAGCACACCAAATCCGAGAAATATCATCGGGAAGAAGATACGTTGCATTTCGGTTGGTATCTGAAGTTTGACTATTTCCAGAATATTCATGGTTTCACCTCCGGCACCATAGAAGATTCCTAAAATACCGATAAGCAGGAAAGCAGATCCTCCCATCAGCATCAGGGTCAGCTTCATGGCTGCATATTCTTTTTTACCGCTGCCCCATACGCCGATAAGCAGATACATCGGAATCAAGGCAACTTCGTAGAACATAAACATGGTAAACAGGTCGGTAGAGATAAAGAAACCGAAAACTCCGGTACTTAACAGCGTAAACCAAAGGAAATATTCTTTAGTCAGCGGTTTGAGCTTCCACGATGCAAACGTTCCTGTAAATACAATGATGGAACTCAGAAGAAGCATGACAACAGAGATTCCGTCTACTCCTACCGAGTAAGCTATATGTAATGGGGCGTACCAGACAATGCTGTCTGTATACAGCATTTCGTCTGTAGCTCCTCCGTTTCGCAGTCCTATATAAGATACTGTCAGGTAGGCAGCAAGAATTAACAACAATGTAGAGCCGGCTACCATTACTCCTCTTACCTGATTCACATTGCGGGCAATCCACAATCCCAGCAACATGAGTAAAGGAATTAAAACAAAAAGACTTAATATATTCATAATACTAATAACATGATAGTTAATACTATAACTCCTCCCAAGAACCACATGGTGTAGCTTTGAACTTTACCACTTTGCAGAGGTTGTACGCTTTCGCCTGCTGCATTGGCACTCCAGGCCATGAAGTTCATGAACTGGTCGATAACGTGACGGTCGAACCAGGCAAGTGGGGTAGATATACAGCGGAAGATAATCTTCTTTGTAACAAACAACCAGATTTCGTCCATATAGAAGCGTTTGTAAGCTGCACGGTGCAATGTACTGAAACGTGCTGCCAGCATGTCGGCAACGGGTTGTTTTTCGCGTGCATACATCCAGGTAGCGAGAAGAATAGCTATTACAGCAACGATAATACTTGTTGCGGCTACTTGTGCATTAAGGTGGATATCGTATGCTTCGCCATTGGCAGATACAAAGTGTCCGAAAGGCAATATCCAGCCACATACAATAGTTATGGCTGCTAGAAACATTAACGGGAAAGTCATTGTCAAAGGACTTTCGTGCGGAGTATGTGCTGCATGAAGTTCCTTATTTTCAGTTCCCCAGAAGATACCATAATACAAGCGGAACATGTAGAATGCCGTCATTCCGGCAATAATTGTCATTATCCATCCCATAACCGGACTGAACTGGAAGCAGGCTGTCAGAATTTCGTCTTTTGAGAAGAAACCAGAGAATGGAGGTATACCTGCAATGGCCAGACATGCGATGAGGAATGTAATGTGAGTGATAGGCATATACTTGCGAAGTCCTCCCATTGTCGACATTTCATTGCTGTGTACGGCGTGGATAATACATCCGGCTCCCAAGAACAACAAGGCTTTAAACATGGCATGAGTAAACAGGTGAACATTCCTGCCATGTATCCCAAGCCTCCTTCATGAGGGTTATTGGCTGTACATACACCCAGAGCAACCATCATGAAACCGATTTGTGAAATGGTAGAAAAAGCAAGGACTCGCTTGATGTCACTTTGTGCACAAGCTACAGAGGCAGCGTAGAATGCAGTGAATGCTCCCACGTAGGCAACCAGTATGCAGTGTGTGTGGAGACAAAACCGATAAACAGCGGAACATGCGAGCTACCAGATAAACTCCGGCAACGACCATGGTGGCTGCATGAATCAATGCACTGACTGGAGTCGGGCCTTCCATTGCATCGGGTAACCAGATGTGCAGTGGGAACATGGCACTTTTACCTGCTCCACCTACAAACATCAGTCCGAGTGCCCAAGGAAGTACCATGCCGGCCTTCATCAGCTGTTCTTCACCGGGTGTGAAAGTGAATGTCTGCATGTAGTAGCATAAATCAAAATACCGATGAGGAAACCTAAATCGGCAAATCTTGTCACAATGAATGCCTTCTTGCTGGCTGCAATGGCTTCCGGTTTTGTATAGTAAAAGCCGATGAGCAAATAAGAAGATACACCAACCAGCTCCCAGAATACATACATCTGGAATATGTTGGTAGCAAGTACAAGTCCCAGCATAGAGAAAGTAAAGAGTGACAGGAAAGCATAGTAGCGCTGGAATCCTTTTTCACCTTTCATGTATCCGAATGAGTAGATATGTACCATCAGACTGACTGTCGAGATGACAACCAGCATCATAACGGAAATGGGGTCCAGTAAAATACCCATATCAATGTGGAGAGATTCCGTAAAAGGAAGCCACTGGATATTCCATGGAGTCAGTGTCGGGAATACTCCTTCGGCAGTGTGCGGAGCTGTAAAGTAATTGATAGCGGTGAGATAGCTTAATATAGTAACACCTGCCAGTGACAGTGTGCCTATCAAGCCCGCTATGCGATGCTTCATGTACATACCCGTCAGAGCCAGAATAAGAAAACTGAGTATGGGCAATGCGAGTATCAGAATTGTATATTCCATAATCAAAATATTTTTAGTTATCCTTTCATGTCAGTAATATCGTCAGTCAAAACCTGTTTGATATTGCGATATACATTAATAATAATAGCAATAGCAACAGCTGTTTCTGCCGCAGCGATAGCAATTCCGAACAAGCTGAAAAAATGACCTTCCAGATGATCCGGGAAAAGATAACGATTGAATACTGCAAAATTGATGTTTGTTGCGTTCAGCATAAGCTCTACCGAGATGAGCAAGGCAAGCAGGTTCTTGCGGGTAAAGAATCCGTAGATTCCGCAGAACATCATGATGGTACTGATGACCAGATAGTGTATTACGTGTACATCTAATTCCATAGTCGTAATTTTTATTTTTGTTTTCTTGCTATCAGAATGGCACCAATCATACATGCCAGCAATAAGATGCTGACTACTTCAAACGGTAGAACAAACTGATATTTTTCTGTTCCGATTAACGCCAGACCAATTTCACGGGCGGGTAATTCTACACCCTGTGGAATGATGTTAAGGGCGAAGCATTTGTAAAGATTAAAAATAATACCAGTGCGGCACCGATAAGCGTTGTCAGCAATACACTGATAAGCTTGCCACGGTTTATCGGATATTTCATATTCTTGTCCGACTGAGTCAGCAAGATAGAGAATACATATAATACAACAATACCTCCGGCATATACCATTAACTGTACAGCCCCTAAGAAGGTATATCCCAATACACCGTAAATAGCTCCTGTACCAAAAAGGACGAAAAGCAGGTAGGTAGCGGCGCGTAAAATTTTTCCTGTTGTTACAGCCAGTACGGAAAATACTGCAATTGCTGCTGCAACGACATAGAATACGATTTCTTGAAGTGTTATTTCCATATTCTCTCCTTTTTATTTAGCAAGTGTTGAACCTTCATGGTTTAGTGTGAGCAGGAGCTTTTCTTTTTCGAATACAGCATTTTCGAAATCGTTGCTGAACTTGATGGCTCCATGCGGACATGCGTTTACACATAACTCGCAAAACATGCACGATCCCAGGTTGTATTCATATTTCACTAAAACCTTTTTCTTTTTTCCTTCCTCATCTTCACGCATTTCTGAAATGACTTTAATCGTGCCATTTGGGCAGGCCATCTGGCAGAGTCCACAGGCAATGCAGTGATGATGATTCTCATCGTCGTGTGGCATAACAAGCTGAGCACGATGACGTTCGGGAATGTGCAACGTCGTATGACGGTTTTCCGGATACTGCTCGGTCACTTTAGGCTGACAGAATACCTTCATAGAGGTACGCATACCTATCAGCAAGCTTTTTACTCCTGAAGCAAAACCTTTTATATATTCACTAAAACTTTCCATAATATCTTATTGATAGCTATCTACCTTAAAATGTTAATCCAAAAACTTTACACAATGCCATCAGCAGCAATACTACCAGTGAAAGCGGCATCAGTATTTCCATTCCAGTGTAAGAACCTGGTCTATTCGCAGACGTGGGAATGTCCAGCGAATCCACATTAACAGAAATACGATAAAGAAAGTTTTTCCAACAAACCATATTACTCCGGGAATGTAATCCATTACGGCATTGAAACCGTCCAGACCAGCTATATGCAATGGCATCCAGCCACCCAGGAATAGGGTTGTAGCAATACCGGCGGTAATGAACAGGTTCAGGTATTCTGCCAGATAGAAGAAGCCGAAATGCATTCCGGAATATTCGGTATGATAACCGGCAGTAAGTTCCTGTTCTGCTTCGGCCAAGTCGAACGGACCACGGTTGGCTTCTGCATTACCGGCAATCAGATAAATAACGAATGCAGCGATTGCCGGAATATGTCCTTTGAAGATATTCCAGCCGTCTGCCTGTCCGCTTACTATCTGCTGGATATCCATTGTACCACTCAGCATAACCATAGTCAATACGGTCAGGCCGATAGACAGTTCGTAGCTGATAATCATAGCTCCGCTTCGCACGGCTCCGATGATGGTATATTTACTGTTACTGCTCCATCCGGCAAGCAGAATACCCAAAACTCCAATAGATGATGCGGCCAGAACAAAGAATATACCGATGTTCATATGAAGAATCTCTCCACCTTTATTCCATGGCAAACATGAAAATGTCAGAATAGATGCCAGAATAACGAGAAACGGAGCCAAATTGTAAAGGAAATGGTCTGAATTCTTCAGGCTGATAATTTCCTTTGTCAATATTTTGATAACATCGGCTGGAACTTGTAGCAAACCTCCTTTACCTCCTACGCGGTTCGGACCGATACGGCATTGGAAAGCTGCACAAACCTTACGCTCCATATAAATCAATATGATAGCAAGTACAGCGTAAAGAACCAGAATCACTACGCCTACTACCAGCCCTTCCAGAAAGATTGCCAGCCCCTCAGGCATTACGCTGCATAGTGCAGAATGTATTGCCATGAAAAGCGGTTGAAGATTATAATAATCTAAAAACATATACTTTTTAAATTAAGAATGATAAATAAAGATATTATCTGTCTATATCCGGAATTACATAGTCTAATGTTCCTCCGATAGCAATCAGGTCGGCAATTTTATTGCCTTTGCAAACAGTGTCGAGCGCATGTACCAGCGGCAATCCGGTAGAACGGTAATGCAGACGGTAAGGGCTCTTGTCTCCATGGCTTTCCAGCATTACGCCAAACTCTCCACGGCTGCTTTCTACTGCTGCTGAGTAATTACCTTCCGGCAGTTTGATGATTGCTTTTGTCTTGACGCGATATTCTCCTTCCGGAATATTGTCTATCAGCTGTTCGATGATGTGGCAAGATTCCATGATCTCGTCCATACGTACCATGTAGCGTGCAAATGAATCCCCTTCCGTATAAGTGATTTCTTTGAAGTCAACTTTATCGTACATGGCATACGGATGATGTTTACGCACGTCGTTTGCCCAACCGGACGCACGGCCTGAACCTCCTGTTACTCCTAAAGAAATAGCATCTTCGAGACTCAATACTCCGATTCCTTTCAGACGGGTCGTTGCAATCACATTGCCGGTAAATATATCGTGATAGTCTTTGATGACACTACGCAGATGTTTGATAAATTCCTTAACCTTGCGCTGGAAGTCCGGATGCAGGTCGGCTTGCACACCACCGATCATGTTATAGTTTTGTATTAAACGTCCTCCGGTTGTTTCTTCGAAGATGTCAAGAATCATTTCACGTTCGCGGAAACCGTAAAAGAAAGGAGTTAATCCTCCCATATCCATAACCAGACAAGAGTAGAACAACAAGTGAGAGTCGATACGCTGAAGTTCGTCCATGATGGTACGGATATACTGTGCGCGTTCTGAAATCTCGATGCCTGCGGCTTTTTCAATACACATACACAATGCGTGACGGTTCTGATGTGCGCTCAGGTAATCCAGGCGGTCGGTCAAAGCCAGTGTCTGCGGATATGTCAGGCTTTCGTTCATTTTTTCTATTCCACGGTGTATATAACCACAGATAGGGTCTACCTTACTGATTGTTTCACCGTTCAGTGAAGTACGCAGACGAAGTACACCGTGAGTAGACGGGTGCTGAGGACCAATGTTAACCACAAAATCCTGTTGTCCGAAAACGATATTTTTCTTATCAGCTATTGTTCCGTCTGGATTCAGGTAATATTCATCGGTGATATCTGCATTCTCTTCATTCTCCATATTCAGGGGATTGGAGTTCATGTCGTAGTCCTTACGTAATGGATAACCTTTCCAGTCCTCACGCAGGAATAAACGTCGCATGTCCGGGTTATTCAGAAAGCGGATACCGAAGAAGTCGAATACTTCACGTTCTTTGATTTCTGCAGTTTTCCACAGGTCACATACTGACGGCAGATAAGGATTTTCACGATCGGTCGTTGAAGTCTTAAGAACGATACGATTATAAGTCTTACTTGATTCCAGATAATAAAGTGCTCCCAGACCACCTTCCTGCCAGTCCATTCCTACGATATCACGCAGGAAATCCATCGGTTCATCCTGATCATTACGCAGGGTTTCGGCTATTTGATGAAACGATTCAGCCGGAATACTTATCACCTGATCACCCTGCTCGGTAATAGTGATTCCCGGAACTAATCGGGATATTTTTTCAGTTATATTCATAAATTGCTGTTTTCCTGTCGTTAATTATTTTCCATTCTCTTTCTGTGAATCAGGATTCTTTTCCTGTCTGTTCACACCTCCAAGGAATTTTTCTACTTTTATTTTGCGCTGCAGCTGCATCATACCATAATAGAAAGCTTCCGGACGAGGAGGACATCCCGGAATATATACATCGACCGGAATAATTTTGTCTATACCGTTGACTACATGATATGATTTAATGAACGGTCCTCCGGAAATGGTACATCCGCCGACTGCTACGACATATTTGGGTTCTGCCATCTGGTCGTACAGACGTTTCAGTACCGGAGCCATCTTGTAGGTAATAGTTCCTAAAACCATAATCATGTCTGCTTGTCGCGGAGAGTTACGTGTTACCTCAAATCCGAAGCGTGCCATATCGTAACGTGCAGCTCCCAATGCCATAAATTCGATGGCACAACAACTTGTTCCGAATGTCAGTGACCAGAGTGAATTGCTTCTTCCCCATTCGATGAGTTGGTCTACTGTTCCTATGACTACTCCGGCACCGTCACGGTTCAGTTCATCTACCATGCGTTGCAGGTAATCATTGTTTTTGAACTCATCGTTATTTCATTGAACGGATTGCTGGTTTTTTTACTTCCATTCCAATGCTCCTTTCCGCCATGCATATGCCAGGCCTAATATTAATACTAATAAGAAAAATGCCAACACACACCAAGCATAAGTACCGACTTCGTTGACTACTACTGCCCACGGAAACAAAAATACTGTTTCGATATCGAACATCAGGAACAGAATGGCAAACAGGTAATATCCTACCTTAAACTGTACCCATGATTGCCCTCGTGTCGGGATTCCACATTCATAAGGCTCTCCCTTCTGTGGATTGAACGACCGCGGTGCGATAAGCTTTGCGATTGTCATTGCGACTACTACTAAGGCTATGGCCGTCAGAATGACAACAATTAAAAAATGTGAAAAACATAAATAGAATTTTATATTTGTAAATCGTATATATATACACTCTCTATATGGTAAAAACGCCCTTTACCATATATAAAGAATAAAATCTAGCCTGATCTCTATCGTTATAGAGAGGCTAAATCAATATTTTTTCTAACGTATAAATGTAATAGGAAATTGTCTTGTTTATCGGGGGGTGATTGAAACAGGCAAAACTTCGATATACGGTGATATTATAATATACCGCTAAACATATAACATTACGTAATACCGATTTGAAATCGTAAGTATTGATGTTTTGTATAATAATTGCCTTATTGGGGAGATCTGTATGATTTTGAGAGAATAGGTGTTGGATGGTTTTTTCCATGGGCGACTGAGGTTCCTGTATCTCACTGTAAGTTGTTGTGCAGGATACGGAAGCTGTATTGTCGGTATGTTGTGCGGGTACACAAACGACATTCCCTATAATGACCATTATAAGGAAAGCAAAGAAAAATATTGTTGCCTTTCTCACCTGTTTACCCATCATATACCTATCTGAAAACGGGTGCAAAGATAGTGATTTATTTTTAGTCTTTTTAATAGGATTGTATAAAAAAACAAAATGCAAATAGCTTGTAATTCTGAAAATCCGGTCGTATTATAAGATTTCGAACATGAAGGACATTTAGTGAAAAATAAGTGATTCTTATAGTTTTCTTTTTATTGTTTTTCTAAACAAGTATTGTAGAAGAATTGCTATTATGAAAATTGTCAGATACCATTATAGTTTCTTTTATCCTTATACTTAGGTTTGATGTTGAATGAGCAAATGTTTGATTGTCAGTTGTAAAAAAGCCTTGCTTTATTTTGTTGTGTAAAGCAAGGCTTTCGTATAGAATGACTATGTAAATACGTTTTGTAAAGAGTAAATAACTGGGCTTAGAATTTAGTTGAAAAATTTTCCAGCTTCTTGATCATCATTCCCAGACAGAACACTACTACGTGGTCGTTTTCCATGATGGTGGTGTTACCTGTAACCAGGATACCTTCTCCGTTTCTGATGAGTCCTCCGATAGTAGCTCCTTTAGGAAGGCCCACATCTTTTACCTGAGAGCGAGTGATGCGTGAGCCTGCTTTTACTGTAATTCTGCTACATCGGCGTTGGCAAATGTCAGACACTTGACATTTGATACATCGGCATCCAGCATCATTTGGTAGATATGGCTGGCGGCAATGAATTTTTTATTGATAACAGTACCTATATCCAGACTCTCTGCCATACTGATATAGTCTATGTTTTCGACTTCGGCTACGGTTTTGCTTATACCTAAACGTTTAGCTGCCAGGCAGGCAAGAATATTTGTTTCTGAATTTCCGGTCAAAGCAACAAATGCTTCTGTATTTTTGATTCCTTCTTCCAGAAGCAGTTCCATATCTCGTCCGTCTCCGTTGATAATCATTACCTTATCATCTACCAGTTCGGTAAGTCGGTTGCATCGGTTGAAGTCACTCTCAATGATTTTAGTACGCATGTATTCGGGCATATATTGTACGGTACGTACGGCTATACGACTTCCACCCATAATCATCACGTTGCGGATATCAGCTTCATTCTCTTTTCCAGCAATTTTCCGGATATAAGGAATATATTTTTTTGTTGTTGTAAAATATACGATGTCATTCAAAATAATAGTATCATCACCTCGGGGAATGATTGTTTCGCTGCCACGTTTGATTGCAACAATATGGAAAGGGATATTTCTTCCTCCCAACTCATGCAGAGGTACATTCAGAATTTCTGCTGTTTCTTTCATCTTGGTTCCGAGTAAAACTAATGCTCCTCCAGCGAACTCCCACCATTGACGAATCCAGCTCATCTTTACGGCATCTACAATTTCTTTCGCTGCCAGCATTTCCGGATAAATTAGGGAGTCGACTCCCAGTTTGGCAAAAAACTCTTTATGCTTAGGAAGCAGATACTCGTAGTTATTGATTCGTGCAACTGTCTTTTTGGCTCCCAGGCTAGTAGCCAGCATACATGCGGTCATATTCCTGCTTTCATCCGGAGTTACGGCGATAAACAAGTCTGCACCTGCTACTCCCGCTTCTTTCAATCCTGAAATCGAAGTAGGGGGTATGTTGACGGCGAGCAGATCGAAGTTACTGCCTAGTTTTCCCAGTCTTTCTTCGTCGTCGTCCATAAGGATAATATCTTGTTTCTCACCTGATAAGAGTTTGGCCAGGTGTGTTCCTACAGCTCCTGCGCCGGCAATGATAATCTTCATGAGTTCAGAATATGAATTAATGTATTATATATACCTGTTTGATCGATACCACAAATGGAGTAAAGAGCATTTACAGGACCATGTTGTATAAAATGGTCAGGAATACCCATACGCTTTACCATAGGGGTGTAGTTATTGTCTGACATAAATTCCAGAACAGCACTTCCCATTCCACCTTTGAGACTCCATCTTCTATTGTGATGATACGTGAGAATTTTTTTCCTATCTCGTGTAATAATGCTTCATCCAGTGGTTTTAAAAAACGGAGATCGTAGTGGGCAATGCTGCAATTATGAGTATTCTCGGCTTCTGTAATAGCTTTGGCTGCTGTATTTCCGATAGGACCGATTGTGATTACAGCCAGGTCGGAACCGTCTTTCAGTTTTCTGCCCTTTCCCACTTCAACAGCTTTAAGTGGACATTCCCAGTTGGTCAGCACACCTCGTCCGCGAGGATAGCGGATAACAAAAGGACCTTGGTCGGGAAGCTGTGCTGTATACATCAGCCGGCGCAGTTCCTGTTCGTCGTAAGGTGAAGCTATTGTTAGGTTAGGGATAGGACGTAAATACGCCAGATCGAATACGCCATGATGCGTTGGACCGTCTTCTCCTACTAAGCCAGCACGGTCTAGGCATAACACTACATTCAGTTTCTGTATGGCTATGTCGTGGATAATATTGTCGTATGCCCGTTGCATGAACGAGGAGTAAATGTTACAGAAAGGCAGTAATCCCTCTTTGGCCATACCTCCCGAAAAAGTTACGGCATGTCCTTCGGCAATGCCTACATCGAATGCACGGTCGGGCATAGCTTTCATTAAGATATTCATAGAACAGCCAGTAGGCATGGCTGGAGTCACTCCAATAATTTTGTCGTTCTTTTTTGCCAGTTCCAGTAAGGTTTTGCCAAACACATCCTGGAATAAAGGTGGCATACCACTTGTATCATTTACGATTCTTTCTCCAGTTTCTTTATCGAATATGCCTGGAGCATGCCAGATGGTGGCTGCTTCTTCCGCAGGTTTGAATCCTTTGCCTTTGATTGTATGGATATGAAGTAGTTTCGGTCCCTTCATGTCCTTAATTTCTTTCAGTACTTTTGCCAGAGCAAAAACATCGTGTCCGTCTACTGGACCGAAGTAGCGGATATTCATTCCCTCAAAAATGTTCTGTTGTTGGGTAAGAACAGATTTCAGGCTATTGTTGAAACGGATTAAGCTTTTCCGGCGTTCTTCATTCAGAACTCCCCACTGATGTAGCTTCTTTGAGATGTTATATCTCAGTCGGTTGTATCCTTCTGATGTTTGGAGATTTAGCAGATATTGTTTCATTCCTCCTACGCTCCGATCGATCGCCATGTTGTTATCGTTCAAGATAATCAGCAAATTGTTGGGAGTAGAAGACGCATTATTCAATCCTTCAAAAGCCAGCCCGCCACTCATCGAACCATCCCCGATTACGGCTACTACATGGCGGTTTTCTTCACCTTTGCGGGCCGCAGCAACAGCCATGCCTAGAGCTACGGAGATAGAGTTGGATGCATGTCCACAGGTAAACGTATCATATTCGCTTTCTGACGGTGAGGGAAAAGGGCATAAACCGTTTAGTTTTCTGTTTGTACAGAAACGGTCACGACGTCCAGTCAGTATCTTATGTCCGTACGCCTGATGTCCTACGTCCCATACAATGCGGTCATAGGGGGTATTGAATATATAATGAAGTGCAACAGTTAATTCTATTACTCCTAAACTTGAACCAAAATGCCCGGGATTGCGAGAAAGTTCATCAATGATTTTATCCCTGAGCTCCCGACAGACCTCAGGTAAAGACTCGATAGGAAGATGACGCAAATCTTCCGGGCTATCTATTTTATTCAACAATTCGTAAGAAATGGGTTGTTCCATCCGGTTTTTATTCAATATTAATTTCACAAAAATACGATAAATATGTGTATTGTGTTTACATTTGCACAAAAAATAATGAACAATGTTTGCTTATGGAGTTTAGAACAAAAGTAGAATTGCCGGTCGGACAATCTAAAATTTGTCATTCGGATTTACTTATGTCATGGGGGTCTTGTTTCTCGGAAAATATAGGAAAACTATTGGTAGATAATAAGTTTAATTGTGACATAAATCCTTTTGGCATTTTATATAATCCTTTTTCAATAGCAAAGTCCATATCTCTATTATTGGATGAAAAGGTATATGGTGAGGACGACTTACGCTTTGACAAAGGAATTTGGTATAGTCTGATGCATCATAGTTCTTTTTCTTCATCAGACAAGTTAGAGTGTCTGAATAAAATCAACTTCCGCATGATAAAGGGAAGTGCTACGTTAGGTAAGGCTAACTGGCTGATTATTACTTGGGGAACTGCACGGGTTTATGAATGGAAAGAAACTGGAGAAGTTGTTGGAAACTGCCATAAACTGCCAGATAAATTGTTTGTACGGCGTCTGTTGGATGTAGACGAAATCGTATCAGTTATATTTCTTTACTTGAAAAGATTCGCTTGGTGAATCCGGAGGTACAGATCTTGTTTACGGTTAGCCCGATACGTCATGCGAAAGACGGCTTACATGGCAATCAGTTAAGTAAGGCAGTACTTTTGCTGGCAATCGAAAAAATATGTCAGAAGTTTTCATATTGTCATTATTTTCCGTCATATGAGATTCTGTTGGACGAATTGCGTGATTATCGTTTTTATGCCGATGATATGCTTCATCCGAGCCAGCTTGCCATAAACTATATCTGGGAATGTTTTTGTGAGTGCTTTTTCACAACAGAAACGTTGCATATAATGAAGGAATGGCAAGAAATAAAAAAAGGGGCTTGACCACCGTCCTTTCAATGCAAAATCGGAAGCTTATTATACTTTTCTAAGTCAAATAATGTTAAAGATAGAAAGGTTAAAAGAAAAATTACCGTACTTAGACGTACAAAATGAAATAACATTATGTCAAACTCGATTGAAGAAATAACCTCCGTCATTGGAGCTGAGAGAATAGGAAAACACCAGGCAACTATTGACTGGATTCTTACGGATAGCCGTTCATTGTGTTTTCCGGAAGAAACTTTATTTTTCGCTTTAAAAACAAAGCGTAATGACGGACATAAATACATACCGGAACTTTAACGCCAGAGGGGTGAGAAATTTTGTGGTAACTGATGTGCCAGAGCAGTTGTCTCATTATGCTGACGCCAATTTTTTTGCAAGTTGGAAATACACTGAAAGCTTTGCAGCGTCTGGCTGCCAAACATCGTGAACAGTTCCAGGTTCCTGTTGTAGGTATTACCGGAAGTAATGGAAAAACAGTGGTGAAGGAATGGATTTATCAACTGTTAAGTCCTGAAAAAGTAATTACCCGTTCACCTCGTAGTTATAACTCACAGATAGGAGTACCCTTGTCTGTATGGATGATGAACGAACATACTGAGTTGGGTATATTTGAGGCTGGAATTTCAGAAATGGGTGAAATTGGAAGCATTACAGCCTATCATTCAGCCTACTATCGGAGTGTTGACAAATATCGGTTGGGCACATCAGGAGAATTTTTCTTCTTTGCAGGGTAAATGTATGGAAAAGCTGCAGCTTTTCAAAGACTGTGATGTCATTATTTATAATGGTGATAATGAGTTGATAAGCAGTTGTGTTTCGAAGTCACTGTTTACATCTCGTGAGATAGCCTGGTCGATGAAGGATAATGAACGTCCATTGTTCATTGAAAAAATAGAAAAGGATGATACCGGAACTACCGTAAAATATCGCTATCTGGGCTTTTTGAAGGAGTACCGCATTCCTTTTATAGATGATGCGTCCATTGAAAATTCATTAAATGCTCTTGCTGTGGCATTGTATCTGATGGTTTCTCCTGAGGATATTGCCGAACGGATGGCTCATTTGGAACCAGTTGCCATGCGTCTGGAAGTGAAGGAAGGCAAGAATGGTTGTGTTTTAATAAACGATAGTTATAATTCTGATTTTGCTTCACTGGACATTGCTCTTGATTTCATGGCCCGCCGTACAGAAGATAAAGGTCGTCGGCGTACGCTTATTTTATCAGATATTTTGGAGAGTGGACAACCTAGTAAATTGCTTTATCGTCAGGTAGCCGATTTGGTACATAGCCGTAAGGTAGACCGTATAATAGGAGTAGGTGAAGAAATATCTGCTGCGGCTTCACGATTTGAAATCGATAAACGCTTTTTCCGTACAACTGCTGAATTGATAGAATCGGGTATCTTATCTTCGTTGCGCAATGAAGTGGTGTTAATAAAAGGGGCTCGTGTGTTCCATTTCGATGATATTACAGATTTGTTGGAGTTGAAAGTGCACGAAACGATTCTTGAGATTAATCTTGAGGCTTTGGTCGACAATCTGAATTATTATCGTAATAAGCTTAAGCCAGATACAAAAATGGTATGTATGGTTAAAGCTTCTGCTTATGGAGCAGGTTCGTTTGAGATAGCGAAGACGCTGGAGGATCACCGTGTAGATTATCTGGCTGTGGCAGTAGCCGATGAAGGAGCAGACTTGCGTAAGGCTGGAATTAATAGTTCTATAATCATTATGAATCCGGAACTTACGGCATTTAAAACCATGTTCGACTACAAACTGGAGCCGGAAGTGTACAGTTTTCACTTGCTTGAAGAATTGATTAAGGCTGCCGGACGTGAAGGTCGTTTCCAATTTCCCGATACATATCAAGATTGATACGGGGTATGCATCGGTTAGGATTTGCTCCTGAAGAAATCCCAGCTTGGTAGATCGTTTACATCGTCAGTCGGCTGTAATTCCTCGTTCTGTATTCTCTCATCTGGTAGGTAGTGATGCCGAACGCTTTGATTCGTTTACTCGCCGGCAAATTGAAACTTTCGAGAATGCTTCTGCTGAGCTGCAAGCAGGATTTAGTCATAAAATTTTGCGTCATATTTGTAATACAGCTGGTATCGAACGTTATCCGGGTGCACAGTTTGATATGGTTCGTTTAGGCATAGGATTATATGGTATAGATCCTTTTACTAATAAAATTCTGCATAATGTTGGTACCTTGAAAACAACTATCTTGCAAATACACGATGTTCCGGCAGATGAAACTGTAGGATATAGCCGGAAGGGAATTCTGACACGTAATTCACGTATTGCTGCAATCCCTATTGGATATGCTGATGGTTTGAACAGACATTTAGGAAATGGTAATGCTTATTGTCTGGTAAACGGTCAGAAGACTCCTTATGTCGGAAATATCTGTATGGATGTCTGCATGATCGATGTGACAGATATTGATTGTAAGGAAGGGGATAAAGCTATTTATTTTTGGTGATGAATTACCATGTAACAATATTAGCAGATAAGCTCAATACGATTCCTTATGAAATTTTGACAAGTGTATCGAATCGTGTAAAACGTATTTATTATCAGAATTAAGTATTGTGAAATAAAATACTGACTGTTCCAACAGTAAAAAGGACCGTATCATTGCTCTATACGCACTATGATACGGTCCTTTTTTGTATCTATCCTTTTTGATTTTGACGGTAAATAGTATACAATAGTAGAAGATCTTGGTGAGTTATTACACTTCAATGTCTAAAAAAGTAAACATCAGTACAAGTGTTTTGATGTATTTTTGCTATTGGTAAAATATTGTTCAACCGAATCAATTGGTATAGATATGAAAAACGTAAAGTCTTTATTCTTGAAGGGAGGTTTTATTTGTGCATTTATGTTTTCAGCTCTCTCTTCTACCGCCGAGAATTATCCTTATCGAAGTGATGTATTATGGGTAACAGTACCCGATCATGCTGACTGGTTGTATAAAATGGGAGAAAAGGCTCAAGTAGAAGTTCAGTTTTATAAATATGGTATTCCTCAGGATGGGGTGGAAGTGAAATATGAACTCGGGGGCGATATGATGCCAGCAGATAAAACTGGCTCCGTGAAGCTGAAAAACGGACGTGCTGTCATTAATGTCGGAACGATGAAAAATCCAGGATTCCGTGACTGTCGTCTGGTTGCTGTTGTGAATGGTAAAACGTATAAATATCACGTTAAGGTTGGTTTCTCTCCCGAGAAGCTGCAACCATATACGGAGCTTCCTGACGATTTTAATCAGTTCTGGCAAAAAAATATGGAAGATGCGGCACGGTGTCCGTTGAAATATACCATAAAACCAGCTCCTGAATATTCTACAGAAAAGGCTGACTGTTATTTGGTTAAGCTGCAATGCTTCCGCCCCGGTTCGTATATTTACGGTTATCTTACCCGTCCAAAAGCTCCAGGGAAATATCCTGTGGTATTGTGCCCTCCGGGAGCTGGAGTAAAGACTATCAAGGAGCCCAAGCGTCATATTTATTATGCTGAAGAGGGATGCATCCGTCTGGAAATGGAAATTCATGGCTTGAATCCGGAAATGTCTACCGAAGAGTTTAAGGAAATTTCGTCTGCTTTTGGAAACTATCTGGTTAATGGTATAGACAACCGGGATAATTATTATATGAAAAAGTCTATATGAGTTGTGTACGTGCTATTGACTTCCTTACTTCTCAACCTGATTGGGATGGAAAAAATGTAATAGTTCAGGGCGGTAGTCAAGGGGGAGCGCTTGCTATTGTTACGGCAGGACTGGATAAGCGTGTTACAGCGTGTGTAGCTAATCATCCGGCATTGAGTGATATGGCTGGTTATAAGGCAGGACGTGCGGGAGGATATCCGCATTTGTTCAAAAACTATAAAGGCATGGATACTCCCGAAAAAATAAGTACATTAGCTTATTATGACGTTGTAAATTTTGCAAAGCAGATAAAAGTTCCGGTATATATTACCTGGGGGTATAATGATGATACTTGTCCTCCTACTACCAGCTATATTGTTTACAATGTGCTCGATTGTCCGAAAGATGCTCTTATTACTCCTATAAACGAGCATTGGACCTCAGATGATACGGAATATGGACAGTTTGAAATGGATTCAGAAACATCTTAAATGAGTGAGGGGGATAGAACTTGTCTAAACTAGGAATATGTTCATTTCCTAGGAAATTAGCTTTAAAATAAGATGGATACTTCTTTTTTATAGAGGAGGGGAACTGATAATTTAATAGTCCTATCATTACTTCTAAATGTGAAGCATGATAGGACTATTTTATATTCTCATTTTACTAATGATAGCTTTGGATATAATTAAAAATTTTCTTTTGAAAAAGATATTTTTAGTATCCAGGCAATTGTGTTAAATTAGGATTGTCAACTAATGGATGTCCAGGACTTTTTGCTGCAAATGGGCATAATTCTGATTTATTTTCTTGAAAACCATAATATAGTCCGTCACTTCCATCTGCAGATTCAATCCATGTTGGATATTTTCCACCATTTTCAGCAGATCCGGTAGGTAGGGTATAAATGATTTTT
>ENA-OQBJ01000117-OQBJ01000117.1-human-gut-metagenome-genome-assembly--contig:-NODE-117-length-40350-cov-4.513189_pt1 | contig 40350 bp, 50 predicted proteins | sample MGYA00242743_ERZ504545 | MGnify/ENA primary metagenome ERZ504545 (study PRJEB26092, sample SAMD00036252) | human gut metagenome | host: Homo sapiens | study: EMG produced TPA metagenomics assembly of... | reverse complement strand
CGGCAGGTGGGCCGCGCCGCCCGCGCCGGCGATGATGACCTTCAGCCCGTTGGCACGGGCGTTGTGCGCGAACTCACCCATCAGTTCCGGGGTGCGGTGCGCGGAAATCACCTGCTTCATGTACGGCACCTCGAACTGGTCGAGCATCTCGCATGCGTGCTTCATGGTCTCCCAATCGCTTGCCGATCCCATGATCACCGCGACTTCAGGCTTGTTGTCTGCCATCAAAACCTCCGAAGGATTTACGTAGACTTACGTGTTCCAGAACACCGTCTACTTTACTTACTCGGCTCGATGTGCAGCACGACCTTTCCGAAAACGTCGCCGTCGACCACTTTGCGGAACGCCGCGGGCGCGTCGGCAAGCGCGTAGGTGGAGTCGATGACGGGGTGCAGGTCGGCGTGTTCCACGAATTTGAGCAGTCGTGCGAAATCGTCACGCGAACCCATGGTGTTGCCTTGCACGCGAATGTCCTGGAAGAAGATGCGGGTCAGTTCGGCTCCAGGCTGGTCTCCTGTGGTGGCTCCGCAGATGGCGATGGTGCCGCCGGGGCGTACGGATTTGACGGAATGGCTCCAGGTGGCCGCGCCGACCGATTCGATGACGGCGTCGACCTTATGCGGCAGTCGCGCGCCGGTTTCGAAGGCGGCGTCGGCTCCGATGGCGATCGCGCGGTCTCGTTTCTCTTCGCTGCGTGACGTGACGAACACTTCCAGTCCTGCCGCATGGGCGAGTTGGATGGCCGCTGTGGACACGCCGCCGCCCGCGCCTTGGACGAGCACGGTGTCTCCCGGTTTCACGTTGGCCGATGTGAACAGCAGTGAGTAGGCGGTCAGCCAGCTGGTGCCGAGCGCGGCAGCCTCATCGAGGGTCAGGTTGGCGGGTTTGGCGAACACGTTGGCGCTGGGCACCTGGGTGATCTCGGCCATGGTGCCCGCGTATTTTTCGGATAGATGGTGCGCCGCTCCCCCGGCATGACGCCGCGCCGTCGGTGCCGACGAAGGTGTAGAGCACCACTTCGGCTCCGGCTTTCAGCCCTTTGCGAACAGGAATGTCCTCGTCGAGCACGCCTGACGCGTCGGTGCCGAGAATCATCGGCGTCTGTTCGGCGGAGAGTCCCACGCCCTGCAGGCTCCAGATGTCGTGGTGGTTCACGCTGGCTGCGGCCACGTGGATGGTACTCCAGAACGGCTTGGTTTCGGGCGTGTCCAGCTCCCCCACCTTGAGTTGCGACAGCGGATTGTCATAATCGGTTCCTGCTGCGTATACGGCTTTCATGGTCAGCGCTCCTTCGCGGTTTTTCGGTGGTTCGATTCATTTCATCGTTTCCATTGTGCCGCAGTTGAGAAGACTTTGCAGGTATTTCACAACCGACACCCCGGCAGAGGCATACAGTGGGATAGGATTTTCCGCGGTAAAGAAGACAGGTTCAGGGAAGGACAGTTGCGCATAATGACCGCTGGCATACTGGGTTCGATTCATTCTCCGGCGGATGTGCATGCCCTTTCTTCGCAACAGTTGCGTGATCTGTGTCTGGAGATTCGTTCCACGCTGTTGAATTACGGCCGGAAGCATGGTGGCCACATCGGTTCGAATCTTGGCGTGGTGGAGCTTACCGTGGCGTTGCACCGCGTGTTCGGTTCTCCACGTGACCGTTTCGTTTTCGATGTCTCCCACCAAAGCTACGTGCACAAGATGCTTACCGGGCGCGCCGAGGCGTATCTGGACGAGTCGCGGTTCGGCGAGGTGACGGGTTTCACCAATCCGTTGGAAAGCGAGCATGATTCCTTCGTGCTGGGCCATACCGGCACGTCCATCTCCCTTGCCTGCGGTCTTGCCAAAACACGTGATATGCAACATACCGCTGCGGGAGCAAGCGAAATCGGCAACGTCATCGCCATCATCGGCGACGGTTCGTTGAGCTCGGCGATCGCTTTCGAAGGACTGAACAACGCTGCCGAACAGGGCGGTAATCTCATCATCGTCGTCAACGACAATGAGATGTCGATCGCCGAGGATTTCGGTGGCATGTACGGCAATCTTGCCCGTCTGCGCGCGTCGAACGGAACCGCGGAGCTGAATCTGTTCAAGCGTTCGGACTTGACTACCGTTATGTGGAGCAGGGCAACGATGTGGACACGCTGGTCGCGGCGCTTGAAGATTGAAGGATATCGACCATCCCGTCGTGCTGCATATCCACACCACCAAGGGCTTGGGTTTCAGCGATGAGACCGAGGCGCAGGATGGTTCCGACGGATGCAACCAGACCAATCCGCAGCCGCATGCCGGCCAATGCGAGGCGAATCATTGGCAGGATCCGGACAGCGCGCTCGGCAAGCCGCTTGACGCGCGCAAATACTACGGTCAGATGGCCATGGCTTCGTTGGAGTCCCGTTTCGAAAACGAGCCGGGACTGGTGGTCATCTCCCCCGCCACCCCTGGTTCGAATGGCATCACCCGTGATTTCCGTGAACGTGCCGGATCGCATTATGTGGACACCGGCATTACCGAGGAGCATGCGGCCGCGTTCGCCGCAGGCATCGCGAAGGCTGGAGGCCGGCCGGTTCTGGCGACTTCCGCCACGTTCTTCCAGCGTATTTACGACCAGTTGCAGCAGGAGCTGGCGTTGAATCATGTTCCGGCGACGCTGCTGATTTTCGGAGCGGGCATTTCCGGCGCGGACAATACACATTCCGGCACGTTCGATATGACGATGTTCGCCAACACGCCTGATGTGACCTGTCTGGCACCGACCAGCGGAGAGCAGATGCTGGACATGCTTGCATGGGCCACGGGGCCGTCTGATCATGGTGTGACGGCTATCCGCATGCCCGGCGAGCAGATTCTTGCCATGGAGCGTTCCGCCGATATGGCGTTCGACCCGGCCGAACGTGCCGCCGCGCACGAAACGACGATCGATATTACCGGCGATTGCCTTTCACGCGGTACCAGATCGTGCGTCCGGGACGTGAAGTGGCGATTCTCGGCTTGGGCAATACACTGCCGTTGGCGGCCGAGGTGGCGGCAACGCTCGAAAACGACGACGATATCAATGCGACGCTTATCGACGCGCAGCAGTATTCCGCGATGGATGGCGAGCTGCTTGACGTGCTCGCCGACGGCCATCGTGTGGTGGTCACGCTGGAAGATGGGCAGCTGGAAGGCGGCTGGGGTGAGAAGGTGACCGCGTTCTACGCGAATTCCACCAATCCAAAGGCGGCCACTGTGCATGTGCTCAATTTCGGCGCATCGAAAGAATTCACCGATCGTGTGCCCCTTGCCGAGCTTGATGAACGTTACGGGCTGACTGTGGAAGCGGTGGCTGATCGCATTCGCCGCGTCTTGGCCCGTTAATCACGCAACTAGCCGGCACCGTCAAAAATCGACAGGGAACGTCGAACAATCGCGAAATGCCGGCCCACGCTGAACAGCACATGGCCGACCATAGGCATTATTGTCAATCGCAATCGCTATTGCTCGTTCTTGATGGCGTCCAACGCAGGAATCTTCACAGCCTTATTAGCTGGCCCCAAACCGGCGAGTATGCCCACCAGAATTGAAAACAGCACGGCCACGACAAACAGCCACCATGGAATCACGGAGATTCGGCTCACGTCGTCACCGCCCATAATCGCTTTGCCTACGTTTTCCATACTGAATCCACCAAACGACAGCAGATTGATGCTCAGCGACCCCAAGGCGGAAATCAGACAGGCGATAAGTCCACCGACCAGACCGATGGCACCTGCTTCACATAGGAACATCGTGCGAATATCCTTCACATAGCAGCCGAGCGCCTTCATAATGCCGATTTCCCGAGTGCGTTCCGACACGGACATAATCATGGTGTTGGCGATGCCGATGGCCGCCACCAGGAATGACACCGCGCCAATGCCTCCCAATGCGAGCTGGATGCCACGACTCTGCTTTTCAATCTCCTTGCGGGTCTGTTCGAAGGACGTGGTTTGGTAGCCAGACATTTTGATCTGCGCTTCGATACCCGGCACATCCTTGATATTTTGAGCGTGCACCACCACTTGGTCGTAGTTTGTTTTGGTCCGGCTGGTGGTATTGGTTTTGCCGTCGATTTTGGCCTGCAATGTGTCCATATCCTCCAGCGACATGACTACACCGGAGCTGAATGCATCGTAATTATTGGTTGCAGCGTCCAACACACCGACCACGGTGAGAGGCATGGAAACCACAGGATCTGCGAACTGGCAATACCATCGCCGTCGCCTGAATCGGTGGAACTCATCGAAGTGCTGCCTATTTTGCGGTAATCGTCAGGCTTTGATAATCGGCTCCGGTAATCAAATTGAGTTTCGTGGTCAGTACGTCGAAGAACGGCTTCTCCCCCTCGCTCTCCTTGCAACCGTTCTCATCGCACTCATAATCACCGGGAGCGATACGCCTGGAGTCATCATCGGAACGATACTTATCCATAAACTGGTATGCCGCGTATTTGCCGAGCAATACTTCTCCGGCACGCTTCGGCATACGCCCTTGAACGAGCTTGTATCCCGATGCTTCAAGCTGGGTCATATCCGTACCCATCACAGAAGCATATTGAGCCACGTATCGGGATCCGGCTCCCGCAGTGAGATCCACGGTGCTCTGCGCCGACCGCTGTGGCATCACGGCTGCGACGCCTGAAATGCCACGGAACGTCTGTACCGCAGCATCGTCAAGCTTGGCCTGCTGATCCGATGATGTCATGTCCGACGAAGACAAACTCGACATACCGACGCCAGAGCTGTCGTACGCGCCGAGCCGCCGGCAGCTGTGACGGTAATGTCGTTGAGATTGCCCATGCTCTTGAGCATCTGCTCATTCTGCTCGCTGATGCCTTGTCCAATCGAAATCATCAGGACGATGGAGCAGCAGCCGACGATCACGCCGAGCACCGTCAAAATCGTACGCGATTTGCGCCGCAGCAAATTCTGCGCGCAAGTATGTGCGATATCCGAAAATCGCATGCCTACTCCTTGACGGATGGAGTGGAAGATGACGTTGCGGATACGGAGGCGGCCGATGTGCCACCTGCCGTGGCGATTACCTGCGTCGGCGCATCGGCAGCATGGCAGTAGATTTACCCTGCTTATCGGCTCCAAGATCGGCAGTCTCCCAATCCCAATCGTCATCATCGGCCACCTGCTTTGCCTTCTTACGGCGGCGACGGACCACCAATACGACCGTCAATACAATCACGACGAGTGCAACGGCCGCCGCCACTATCCACACCCAGACCGGCATGCTCTGATCCTGGACGTCAACATCCGTATCGGAATCATCCGGAACAGGAGCTTCAACGGCATTGATTTTCACCGGAAATTCCTTGGTCTGCGGCTGTCCATCGGAATTCTCATACGTCACCGTCAGTTTCGCCTCGGTTTCGCCGGGCTTGTCCGCAGTGAATGCGAATCCAATGGAGCCGGACGCGCCGGACGCCACATTGCCGACGTACTGCTTGGCCTGCGTGGCGGTGATACCGTCGCCTTCAACGCTCGCCTCGACATTGGAAACGTCGCCCTTGCCCTTGTTCACGTAATCCATGGTGATAGTAGTTTCCTCACCTGCGTTGACGATATTGGGCACCACTGGATCGTTCAATTCAAAACGATCAGGCTGCGAAACGGGTACGGAAATTTTGATGTCGGAAGTGTTGGAGCTACGTGCGGCACCGTCCACGTACTCGTATTTGAAGCTGATGTCGATGCCCTGCGCGCCGTTTTTCGCACTGGCCAGTGTCTGCATCGGCACGGTCTGCGTCAACGCAGCTCCCGCATTCAGCGCATCGTAGTAGAACGTGTTCGTACCGCCGGAGATGGCAAAATTCTCACCGCCGTCCACGGTGACCACCATGTTGCTCACCGCCACTTTGCCCATGTTTTGGAAGGTGAAACCGAGGTTGAAGGTGCTGCCGACCGCCACCGACCCGTCGCCATAGGTGAAATTGGTGATAATGATGTTCGGCACCGGCCCAGCAATCTGCTCAACACTGTTGTCCGCTCCCGCACCCGGAGCATCGGAAGGATTGGCGCCATCTTCGGCGAACGCCGTCGGCACGATGCATACCAACGTGATGGCGACCACCGCCAATAGTGAGATTGCCCCGTTGAGCAGTGTTGCGATTCTTGTGTTGTTGCCCATGGAAGGCCCTTCTGTTGTCGTCATAGTTGTCGATATGCGTTGTCGTGAATGTTACGTAAGCCGGTCGCCGATGATGCGGCCGTCAAGAAGTGTGACGATGCGATCGGCGTATTGCGCCATATTGTCGTCATGTGTGACGAGCACGATGGTCTGGTTGAAATCGCGTGCGAACGAGCAAATCATATCCATCACTTCGGTTTTGGTTTTGGAATCGAGATTGCCGGTCGCTCGTCGGCGAATACCACTTGCGGACGTGCCGCGAAAGCGCGGGCGATGCCGACGCGCTGCTGCTGACCGCCAGACATCTGGGCCGGATAATGGTTCATGCGTTTGCCAAGGCCGACCCGCTTGAGCATGGCACGCGCGATCATCTCGCGTTTACGCTTCGGCACGCCTCGGAACATCAGTGGCATGGCCACATTCTCGATGGCATTGAGATTGGGCAGCAGATTGTACGACTGGAACACGAAGCCAAGGTGCTTCTGCCTGAATTCGGCCAGCTGCCGTTCGCCAAGCCTGCTGATGGGCACACCTGCAATACGTACACCACCTTTAGTTGGTTTTTCCATGCCGGCAAGCTGATTGAGCAGGGTGGATTTACCGGATCCGGACTCACCATAGATACAGCAAATCTGCCTTGCGGAATGGCGAGATTGACACGTTCCAGCGCTACGACGGTCTCATCGAGCACTGGATATTCCTTGCGTAGGTTTTTAACCTCGATAATGGGACCGCGACCGGTTTTCCCAACGTTGGATGTGATACCTACCGGCACATTCACCTCCTCGTTTTCTGGGAATATGTTGATAATTGCTCCTAAGTCTAAAGTGTTTCACCGCGCTTCGCCACCCTTAAGGGAACACCCTGAAGCCACGGTCCGCGCGTGCCTGAAACTCGAAAACCGTTCAAGAAACCCCGCCTGAACGATATGGAACATGTTGTTTCGTGCAGAAACCCTTGTTTCGTGCCAAATGACCTTTTCGACCAAAATGTCAAAAATAAAATGAAACCATCAGCAATAATCTTCAGATTGTGGAATGTCAAACGGTTTCACACCAAAGGGGAACAATATGAAACGTCATTTCACCCAGGCGGAAGTCTACTATCTCAACACCTTGCCCGCGGTAGAAAGGGCATCAATGGACCGTATCACCTATTCAAGGGAATTCCAAGTGCGTTGCATGGCGCAATACTTACGGGGCAACGGGCCGACCAGCATCTTCGCCAGCGCAGGTCTTAACCCGAAAATCGTTGGCAGTAAACGTATCGAACGCGCCATCGCACGGTGGAAAGCAGATCCGCAAATCATGACCGAAGCACAATCGTTTGCCAACGAAGCCGCAGCTGACCAGCGCGACCTGCTCGTCATCTCCCAATCCATGACCATCGCATGGTTGGAAAAGAAAGTCATGGATCTGCAAGACCAGCTCCGTTCCATGGAAGCGCATGCTGCTGAATGTCTCAACGCACCTTCTCCCGGGAAGCTTGTCACTCTGGCCTGACGTCCGAGCGAAGCCTTCCGTATAACAGACGTGTGTCGTGGTACGACGGCGCACTTGCAACACGAATCCCTTCTTTCATCGTTTCCGCACTCTCCGTCACATCTACGCGGCTCCCCGACGAAAGAAGGGATTCTTTTTTCGTTTTCGCTTTCCTGCGATTCACATGCCTGCGGCCAATCAACGTATGCCCGACGACTGCAGGCATCACCAAACATGTGTCAGATACGCGGCGTCGTCGGAGCGACGTGCGGCGGTGTCGGCACAGTCGAGTGCTGGCCGGCGGTTTCGTTGGCTGTCACCATCGCCTGCGTGATCTGGCTGTACATGTCCTGGTAGCCGCCAGGGGTGGATGCGGGCAGCACGACGGTCTTGGCGTTGTTGGATTCGCTCAAGGAGCGCAGCACGTCGAGGTACTGGTTAAACAGCACCACATTGTTCACATCGCCGATGTTCATGCCGACAGCTGCAAGCTCTTGATCTGGTCGACGATACCGTTGGCGATCTCGCGACGGTAGTTGGCCTGACCTTCACCCTGAAGACGGGTCTTCTCCGCTTCAGCAGCGGCTTGGGTCTCAATCTGGATGCGCTGGGCCTCGGCGCGCTGCCGGGTGGCCTCCTTCTCACGCTGGGCTGCGTTGATGGAATCCATGGCATTCTTGACCTGCGGGCTCGGGTCAATGGCAGTGATCAGGGTCTTGACCACGGTGAAGCCGAAGCGGGACATCTCGTTGCCGACGGTCTTCTGCACGTCGAAGGCACATCATCCTTACGGGCGAAAGCATCATCGAGGCTCAACGCAGGAATGGCGGAACGCAGGGCGTCTTCCATGTAGGAGCGCAACTGGCCGGCCGGATCGCGCAACTCATAGTAAGCGGTGGCAACGTTCTCCGGATTCACACGGAACTGGGTGGAGGCGACGACCGTGACGAACACATTGTCGAGGGTTTTGGTCTCCAGCTGCACGTTGAGCTGGTTGACGCGCATGTTGGTTTTCATGGCGATACGGTCCACGAACGGGATACGGATGTGGATGCCCGCGAACTGCACCTTGTTGAACTTGCCGAAACGTTCGATGATGTAGGCCTGCTGCTGCGGCACGATGAACAACGTGGACAGGAACAGGAACGCGATGATCAGCGCAATGACAAGGAGCGCTACAAGGAACGGCATGGCATTACTCCCTTCTTTGGTTTCTCTTTAAAGGTCTTGTCGCATGACCTTTCGTAGGTTCTGCAACCATTGCCGAACCCGAGTAAAAATTTACCAAAGAATGCAATCGTATGCAGACAATGTCCGCGAGCTGGGCAAAGGCCGTCCACGAGCCAACCATCGCCTGTCCAGGAGCTGACCCACATCCGTCCACGAGCCGGACAGAGGGGCGCTTTCCCCTGTCCGGTTCGTGAGATAGCGTGCCAGTTAATATTCAAATCCCTACCGATGGCAAAACTTTCAGGCATATACGTGTTGCGCGAAGGTGAACAGACTCTCGCCGGCATGACGGTTGAGATAGTGCTCATACGCGATGTCGAAGGCCTGACCGAGATCCTCGATGAGGTCCTGCTTGTCCTCGACGCCGACCGCGAGACGTACCAGCTCGTCGGTGATGCCGACCTTCAAACGCTCCTCGCGCGGCAGTTCGAAATGCGTCATGCGGCACGGCAGTTCGGCAAGCGATTCCACCGCACCTAGAGACACCGCCAAACGGAAGATATGCAGGTTGTCAAGCACGTCCGCAGGGTCGACGCCCGGCACCACTTCGAAGCTCAGCACGGCACCGCCGCCCTTGAGACCGTTGGAGGCCAGCTCGTATTCATGGCTGGGCAGTCCCGGATAATGCACGGACTTGACCAACGGGTGCAGCAACAGATAGCTGGAAATCGCACGCGCGTTCTCCTGCTGACGGTCCATGCGCAAGGCGAGCGTCTGGATGCCGCGACGCACCGAATCGCATTCGTTCGGCGCGAGCACGCCGCCCAAGCGGTTCTGCGCGAAGTAGACGCGCTTGCCCAGCTCATCGTCCTTGACCACCACGAGGCCGGCGTTGACTTCGGAATGGCCGGCCAGATACTTGGTGGCGGAATGGATGACGATGTCGGCGCCTTGGTCGAGCGGCTGCTGCAGATACGGGGTGACGAATGTGTTGTCGACGATGGCGATCGCGCCATGACGGTGGGCGATTCCGGCAATGGCCGTCACGTTGTTGACTTGCAGAAGCGGTTGGTGAGCACTTCGAAATACACGGCTTTGGCTGGGCATCCGTGCGCGCCGCCCTTGACGGATTCGCCGGAGACCGCAGCGTCGAGCGCCTCGTAATCGGTGGTGTCCACTTCCTCGATGATGACGCCCCAACGTTCGAAATATTCGTGGAACAGCGAGTAGGTGCCACCGTAGATGTTCTTGCCGACGACGATGCGGTCGCCTGGCTGGAAGATCGACAGCACCGCGTGGATGGCGGCCAGGCCGGGACCGAACGCGAAACCGCGCGTGCCATGCTCAAGCTGCGCGATCTGCTTCTCCAGGAACTCGCGGGTCGGGTTGCCGCTGCGCGCGTAATCCCAGCGGGGCATGGCCTCGACCGATTCGAAAGCATAAGTGGACGAGTTGTAGATCGGCGGATTCACGGCTCCGGTGTTGTTGTCGTTGACCGGCAGTCCGTGGACAAGCTGAGTGTTGAATCTGGTCATGGTGCGCACCCCCTCGGTGTGGTTTCCTTGCCGCGTGCCGTTCACGCGATCACTGGCTCCTACTTAACCGTGTCTTGGAAAGCGCCACGCGCCGGAGATTATCGACGTTGCTTATACAACGTGCGAATCGCCATAGCGTTTATTTATGAGGGGTTATCGGATGGTACGAAACCTCCGGAAACATACACCCGCGTGGACTGTAAACGGTTTCGAAGGATGTGACATAACCGGCCCGGAATCGGCATGAAAAAGCCTTCCGCGGCGTGTGCCACGGAAGGCTTGGAAACAGGATTGACGGACGGCAGGCCGCCGTCAGGTCAGGTAAGAATCAAAGCTGGCCGCCTTCGACCACAATGTCATCCGGGTTGACGTCGGAGCCGTACACCGGCTTCAAAGTCTCCTCGTAATCCTTGTGGAAGAAGTTCTCCTTGCCGAGCTTCACGATCTCGTCGTTGATCCAGTCGAGCAGCTCCTTGTTGCCCTTCTGCACGGCCGGCGCGATGGTGTCTTCGTCACCGAGCTTGGTGATGCCCACCTTGAAGCCCTTGTTGGTCTTGGCCCAGGCCAGCACCTCGGTGTTGTCGGTGGAGAAGGCGTCACCACGGCCGTCGAGCAGCGCGTTGTAGGCGTCGGCGTACTGGTCGTACTTCTGCAGCTTGACGTCGGGTTCGTTCTTCTCGAAATAGCTTTCGGCGGTGGTGCCCTTGGCGATGATCAGCGTCTTGCCCTTGAGCTGGCTCACGTCGGTGATTTCGGCGTTCTCCGGGGAGACCACGCCGAGCGCGACCTTCATGTACGGCTTGGCGAAGTCGACCTTCTCCTTGCGCTCGTCGGTGACGGTGAAGTTGGCCAGCGTGATGTCCACCTTGTTGGACGTGAGCACATCCACACGGGCGGCCGGATCGACGGACGTGTACTTGACCTTCACGCCCAGATCCTTGGCGAGACGCTCGGCGAAGACGATGTCGTAGCGGCATTCTTGCCGTCCTTGTCGATGTAGCCGAACGGGGCCTTGTCGGAGAAGACGGCCACTTTGAGCACGCCGGACTTCTTGATCTCGTCCAGGGAGCGGGCAGTCACCTTGGACGTGGTGGCGCCGCCGTTGGAGGCGTTGTTCTCCTCGCTCGGGGTGGCGGCGTTGGGACCGCAGGCAGCCACGGAGGCGGCCATGATCAACGCGGCCGATGCGGCCACGATGCTCTTGATTGTCTTGTTGATGATTGATGCGGTCATGGTTACTCCTCTCTTGTACGGATGACTGCTATCAAAACTTGCGATTACTCGGCGGAAGTTCCCGTCGGTTCCGTCGCGTCTCCGCCGGCCTGCGATGCCTGTCGAATTCGAACGTGTGCAGGAAACGCTTGGCACGCTCGGTTTTCGGATTGGTGAAGAACGCTTCGGCGTCGTCGGATTGTTCAACGATGCCGCCGTCCTCCAGCATGATCACCTGGTCGGCGATGGCTCGTGCGAATTGCATCTCGTGCGTCACGATGAGCATGGTCTGGCCGGAATCAGCGAGTTCCAGCATCACGTCAAGCACCTCGCGCACCATTTCCGGATCAAGCGCGGCGGTGACCTCGTCGAACAGCAGCACTTCCGGATGCAGGATCAGCGCACGGCAGATGGCCACGCGCTGGCGTTGGCCTCCGGACAGCTCATGCGGCCAGGCATCCTTGCGTCGGCGAGTCCGACGCGTTCCAGCAGAGCGATGGCTTCCTTCTCGACCTCCGCCTTGTCGCGCTTCTGCACGAGCGTCGGAGCGAGCGTGATGTTGCCGAGCACGGTTTTGTTGGGGAACAGGTCGTAGCTTTGGAACACCATGCCGACACGCGTGCGCAGCTCGCTGCCGCGCTTGCTGCGGCCGGCCGATTCGGTGCCCGGCTTGCCGGTTTCGATAATCTCGCCGTTCAGCGCGATGGTGCCGCCCTGAATCGGCTCAAGACCTGCGATGGTGCGCAGCAACGTCGACTTGCCCGATCCGGACGGGCCGACGATGACGAACACCTTGCCGTGGGGCACGTCGAAGGAGATGTCGTCCAGCACTGGCTTGTCGGCATTGGCGTACCGCTTGACCAGATGCCTGATTTCAAGGCTTGTCTGCGATTTCCCGCTGTTTTGCGCGGTCTGCGTAACCTGTTCAGCCTGCTCAGTCATGCTTCCACCTCTTTTCCAACCTGCGGGCCACGATGGACAGCGGCCAGCACACGATGAAGTACATGAAGAAAATCGTTCCGTAAATCCACAAAGTGCCCGTCGGATACTGGAAACGGTTCGCGTCGATGATCTGCTGGCCCACCTTGATGACTTCCACCACGCCGAGCAGCACGGCCAATGACGTGGTCTTCACGATACGCGTGGCAAGGTTCACGGAAGCCGGCAGCAGCCGGCGCAACGCCTGCGGCAGAATCACTTTCGTGAACGTCTGCCAGCCGCTCAATCCCAAAACGTACGACGACTCGTACTGCGCCTTCGGAATCGATTCGAGCGCACCACGCACCAGATCGCCCAGTTCAGCGCCGCCCCACAAAACGAAGACGAACACGCATGCGCCGGTCGCATCCAAATTCCAATTCCATGCCTGCGCGAAACCGTAGAAGGCGATGAACAGCAGCGCCAGCTGTGGCATGATGCGGATGAAATCCAGATAAATCCTGGTCAGCACCCGCACAACGGGATTTTTCATCGTCATCAGCCAGCCGACGATCAGCCGACGGGCACGGACAACGCCACGGACACGCCGGCGATCCACACCGTGACCCACAGGCCCTGTAGCAGACGCGGAATCACGCCCGGCTCGAGCAGAATCTCAGCGCCGCTCATAGTCGAACCTCCGTTCCAGCCAAGTGCCGAACAGGGAAATCGGCAGCAAAATCACCAGATACGCCACAATCAGCAGGAACAGCGACTCATAGGTGTCGTAGTACATGCCGATCAGGTCCTTGGCCATGTACATCACGTCGGCGAGCGCGATGGCGGACACCACGGACGATTCCTTGATGAGGAAGATCACATTGGCCACGACGCTGGAATGGAGGTGCTGATGGCCTGTGGAATGACCACGCGGCTTAATATCTGCCATTTGCTCAAGCCCAGCACGTATGCGGATTCGCGCTGCACTTCCGGAATGGTCTCCAGGCCGCCGCGCATCGCTTCGGCCATATAGGAGCCGCCGAGGAAGCCGAGTCCGACGATTGCGCACAGTTCCGCGGACCAGACGAGTCCGAGTTTCGGCAGGCCAAAATACAGGAAGTACAGCTGCACCAGCAACGGCGTGTTACGGCTCAGTTCGATGTAGACGCGCACGACCTGCCGCAGGACGGGGATGCGCGCGATCTCGATGCCGGCGCAGACCAAGCCGACCACGATCGCCAGGATGATGCCGAAGACGGAAATGAACAGCGTCATTTCGGCACCGCTGACGAAGAACGGCGCGTAGTGCGAGATGAACGTCCAGTCGAACACGCGCGCCTCCTTCTCTTCTCAACGGATTTTTCGTATTTGTTCCGGCGAACGCGGCTCATACTATCGCTTTATTCGCTACTACGAGCCAGTTTCGTTATCGGTTTTTCGTATAAGGACTTATCAGGTATCGCGAAACAGTCGTCCTGCGATCCCTCCAAGGTTCTTCTACAGTATGGCATGTTGGCGGATTGCGCCGTCGGCGCATATCGAAATGTGAAGATTGGGTATGCCTTGCGAGAGAGTATGCACATGCTCATTCGACATGCAACGATGGAGGATCTGGACGCGATCGAGGCTGTGGAGGCCGCCTGCTTCCCACCTGCGGAGGCCGCAAGCAACGAAAGCCTTACCGCACGCGTGGCCGCTTATCCGGACCATTTCTGGCTGTTGGTCAACACCGATGACGACGATACCCCGTTCCCCTCGCGTGTAGAGGACGGCACGTTGGTTGGTTTCGTCGATGGCATGGCCACAAACGAGCCGAATCTTGCCGATGCCATGTATGACGACGCCGATATGCATGACGAGCATGGCGTTTGGCAGATGATTTTCGGCGTGGATGTGGCACCCGTCTACCAGCATCGCGGCTGCGCCAGCTATCTGCTGCGCCAGGTGATTCTCGACGCGGCACAGGCCGGACGCAAGGGCCTCGTGCTCACCTGCAAGGAACGGCTGGTCGATTTTTACGCACGGCTGGGATTCGTGGACGAAGGACTGTCCGAGTCGACGCATGGCAACGTGGTCTGGCATCAGATGAGGCTCGCGCTGACGCACGCCGTCGGCACGGGAAACCCTACTGCGAACGCTCCGCCAAGACCGCGGAGCGTACCAATGATGCGGATACGACCGCCATGAGCGGCGTGGACCACGACGCGGAAACCTTGGAGTTTCCGCAGGTCGAACCCACCGCGTGAAGAACGGCCGGCGAACTTCACGTGAACATCGCGACACGCCGACGATTTGCATTCCGCCGAGAATCCACGTAAGTTAGCACTCGCTTCGGGCGGTTGGCGCAGAGGTAGCGCACTTCCCTGACACGGAAGGGGTCACAAGTTCGAATCTTGTATCGCCCACGCGAAGCGGATGACGAAGCCGGGAAACCGGTGGAGGCATCCCACGGGTGATTGGCGCAGCGGCTAGCGCACTTCCTTCACACGGAAGGGGTCATAGGTTCGATTCCTATATCACCCACTGGATGCCTGCTTCTCACGGCAGGAATCCTTTGCGGACATAGCTTAGTTGGTAAAGCGCAACCTTGCCAAGGTTGAGACCGCGGGTCCGAGTCCCGTTGTCCGCTCCAGTATGAAGCCTCACCGATTCGGTGGGGCTTTTCGTTTATCCGTTTGTCGGTATCCGACAACATGCCTCGTGGGAAGCAATCGGCGCTTCCCACCCGTCTGTCTTTCGGTTCTATTCGCGCATGCCATCCACGTGTAGTCGAGATGCATGAATTCGGGCACCTTGTACCATTTGACCGGATAGCCGGCGCCATGCGCGCAGAACACCGAATCCGGCGTGTTCTCCAGGTCGGATTCCGGATCGTAAGCCATGTTCTCGATCACCTCGTCAGCATTGTGGCACGGCTGGTAGCCGGCGAACACGCAGCTTAAATGGCCACGGCCGTGCGTGTACGCGTTCACGTCCATCGCATAGTCACGCATTTCGGATACCGGCGCCGTGCCGTTCAACACCATGTATTCGCCGTCGCCGGTAGGCGTGTCGAACGTGCCCGACATGCGCTGGATGTCGGCCATCGCATGTCCGACCATGTCCTGCGGCACTTCCAGACGGAAGCCGTACCAAGGTTCAAGCAGACGGCAATCGCCCTTCTTCTTCGCTTCCATCAGGCCCTGGCGTATCGCGCGGTAGGTGGCTTGGCGGAAATCGCCGCCTTCCGTGTGCTTCAGATGCGCACGGCCTGTCAGCAGCGTGATTCTCATATCGGTGATCGGCGAGCCGGTGAGCACGCCCAGATGCTCGCGTTCCTGGAAATGCTGCATGATGAGGCGCTGCCAGTTGCGGTCGAGCACGTCCTCGCTGCACACGGTGGCGTATGCCATTCCCGCGCCCTGCGGCAGCGGTTCGAGCAGCACATGCGTTTCGGCGTAGTGACGCAACGGCTCGAAATGGCCGACGCCTTCGACCGGCGCGGCGATCGTCTCCTTGTACAGGATGCTGCCCGGTCCGAACGTGACGTCCAGGCCGAAACGGTCGTGCATGATCTGCTGGATGATCTCCAGCTGCACCGCGCCCATCAACTGCAGGTGCACTTCCTCTAGGCGAGACTGCCAGACGACGTGCAGCAGCGGATCCTCGTCCTCCAGTTCGCGCAGGGCGACGAGACATTTGTGAATGTCGCACTCCCCCGGTTCCAGCGTGTACGTGAGCACCGGCTGGAGGACCGGACTGCCGGCGTCCCGCTCCATGCCGAGGCCTTCGCCGGGGAATGTCTGCGTCAGACCCGTGACGGCGCAGATGGTGCCTGCGGGGACCGTGTCGACGGTGGTGGATTTCGCGCCGGAATAGACGCGCACCTGGTCGGCTTTCTCATGCCATTGGCCGTCTTCGGCAACCGCATCCGCGTCGCCGGCGTGCGCGGTGCCGCTTAGCATCATCTTGGCCTTCAGTTCGCCGCCGGTCACCTTGAGCCAGGTCAGACGGTTGCCTTGCGCGTCATGAGACACCTTATATATGCGTGCGCCGAATTCGCCATTGTATTGCGGCTCTTGCGCGAACCGTTCGAAACCTGCGACGAACTGTTCTATACCGTCCATTTTCAGCGCTGATCCGAAATAGCAGGGGAACAGCTCACGGCGGGCGATCATGGCGCGAATGGTTTCGTCCGGCACGGTTTCGGTGTCGAGATACGCGTCCATGGCCGTTTCGTTTTGCATGGCGATCTCCTCCATGCGTTCGCCGTCAATCGGCTCGGTGAAGTCGACGCAGCCGTCCGAGAAGCGTTTCTTGAGTTGGGCGAGCAGTTGCGTTTTGTCGGCGCCAGGCGCGTCCATTTTGTTGACGAAGACGAATGTGGGCACCTGATAGCGATTGAGCAGTCGCCACAGCGTTTCGGTATGGCCTTGGATGCCGTCCGCGCCGGAGATGACGAGGATGGCGTAGTCGAGCACGGCGAGCGTACGTTCCGTTTCGGCGGAGAAGTCGACGTGTCCAGGAGTATCGAGCAGGGTGATGGTGAGGTCGGGCGTGGCGATGACGGCCGGCTCGGTGAAGATGGTGATGCCGCGCTGCCGTTCCATGGCGTCCGTGTCGAGGAAGGCGTCGCCGTGGTCGACGCGGCCGAGTTTGCGTACTTGGCCGGTAGCGTACAGCAGCGCCTCCGACAACGTGGTCTTGCCCGCGTCCACATGCGCCAGAATGCCCGCGACGATTCGCTTCATGGTCTCCCCTATCTTCGCAAGCCAATGGCTTGCCAGTCAATGGACAGGAAAGCCCCCGCACCGCATGAAACGACGCGAGGGCTTGATGGTGACCCCGGCCGGGCTCGAACCGGCGACCTTGAGATTAGAAGTCACATGCTCTATCCAGCTGAGCTACAGGGCCAAACTAAACACAGTATAGTCAGTTCGCACACGGTTGCCAACTCGACACGGCAATCACATCGCCTTGAGCACAATGCCGACGATGGCTACGAGCACGCCGACGTATTGGATGCCGGCCACGGGCTTGCGGGGCACGCCAAGCAGGCCGAAACGGTCGACCAGCAATCCTCCGCCGACCTGGCCGAGCAATACCAGCATCACCGTCATGCCGGTGCCGATATGCGCGGACAGGTACGCGTTGCACATCACCAGCGTCGCACCCAGCAATCCGCCTACCCACATCCACCACGGATTGCCTTTCTTCAGCGCGTCGCCGAGGCTGTAGGTGCGGTCGACGAATGCGACGACGATCGCAAGCGAGATCAGACCGACCGCGAACGAGGCGAGCGATGCCTTCACCGGCGATCCCAACGCGACGCCCAGCTTGCCCAACAACGCCGTCTGTACGGCCGAACACATGCCGAACGCGATGCCTGCGCAACTCCACAGCACGGTCGCGGAACCTGGCACATGTACGGCTTTTCCGTCAGTTTCGGATTTTTCGGAATCGCCGGAATTTTCCGAACCGCCAGCCGGGCGATCGATGGCAGGCCTCAATCGCAGATTCGGTCCGGCGACGGCAAGCAGAAAGCCGACCAGCGTGATCGCCGCACCTGCGATGCGCAGCGGGGAAATCGGCTGCGCGGTAGTGCCGAACCAGCCGAAAGCGTCGATCAGCAGGCCCATGACGATCTGCCCGGTGACTGGCATGATCACGGTTTTGAGACTGCCCAGTTTCGGCAGCAGCAGCACATTGCCGGTCAGGAAAGTGACACCGAACACGCCCGCGAACCACATCCACCATGGGCCGTTCGCCGCGGTGGCGGGAATCAGCGGATACGGGCCAAGCAGCAGCGTCAAAGTCAGCATCGCAATGAGGCCGACGCTGAACGACACCAGCGAGGCGCGCAACGGCGAGCCGATGGAACGGCCGAGCCGCGTGTTCACCGCGGTCTGCACCGGCGTGATCAGTCCGGAGAAAATTCCCAGCAATCCTTGCAGCATGTTCAGCCTTCCTACGTTTCTCGGCACACGCTTCCCGGCACAGATTATCACAGCACCAGACCATCAGCCGACGTAACAATAAACCCTTGAAATCCAATGATTCCAAGGGTTTTCATGCAATCCCAGCAAAAGGTGCGAACCGGCGACCTTGAGATTAGCGGTCAGGGAAACCGGTCGAGGCCAAACGCTACTCGATAATCCAGCTCAGGCCGACGAGCACGATGACGAACAGCACGTTCACCGCGGTGTAGACGGCCAGATAACGGCCTTTTTTGTCCGGGTAGGCGCGCGTCACGTTCTTGTAGCCGATCAGCGACGCCATGGACGCGATCAGCGTGCCCAAGCCGCCCAGGTTGGTGCCGATGATCAGTTCACGCCACTGGTCGCAGAAGCCGGACAGCAGCAGCGTGGTCGGCACGTTGGAGATGAACTGGCTGGACACCACGGCCACTTCCAGCGGATGCGCGCCCACCAGCGAGGCGGCCAGCTCGTAGAATTCCGGCACGCGCTTCATATTGCCGATGAAGATGAAGAACATGCAGAACGTGAGCGGCAGTCCCCAATCGACGTTGCGGAACACGCGACGATCGCACAGCAGAAACGCCACGAACACGACGACGCACATCAACCACAGCGGAATGAAATCGCTCACCGCCAGCAAGCAGACGACGAACAACGCCGTGTATACGATCGTACGCCAGCCGCCATAACCGGCACCGTAGCCGGTCACGCGAATCTCGTCAGGCTGCGGCCGGTCGGAATGCGGGGCGAGCACGTTCTGTTCGATGCCGGAACCATCGATCGCGGAAAATTCGGAAACCGGTTTGCTGCCGAAAATCACGCAGGTGATGATTATCAGCAGAACGGCTGCGGTAGCGGAATACGGGGCCATGATGCCGATCATCTCGGACGTCGACATGCCCGTCAACGCTTTCAGATACAGGTTGTGCGCGTTGCCGATCGGGGTGAGCATGCTGCCCACGTTCGCGCCGACGGTCATCAGCGTGCCGACAAGCACCGCATGCTCTTCCATGTGCGCCATCGTCAACACCGCGATTGCGAACGGTACGAAGGTGACCAACGCCACATCATTGGTGATGAGCATGCCGGAGAAAAACGGCAATGCGATCAACGTGAGCACCAGGCCACGCGCGGTTTTGACGTGATGCAGCAGGCGCGAGCCGATGATGCGGAACACGCCGATGCGCTGGAAGCCACACACCACAAGCATCAGGCAGATCAGCTGCGAGATGGTGCTGGCGTGGATGTAGCCGGCGTATTCCTTGTCTGGCGGCACGATGAAGCACGATATGAGTGCGAGTATGGAAGCGACTACGAGAATGGTCTCGTTCTTCAGGACCTTGACGACCAATCGCCGCATGCATTCCTCCGTCAATCCCGTTTGCAACCGCCTTGCACACCTTGCAAAACCCAAGCGATTTTCATGCAAACGCCTAGACCACTTTACCCAAAAATGCGACTAGCACGAACCCTCGGCGTGCTGCTTTTCCGACCATTCCAACGATTTTCATCCACTATTGCTTACTGCCGCATGCTTTTGCAAACCGGCAAAAGCGAAAATAAGACCCGCAAATCTTCACAAATTAACCCCGCGTGCGCCAAGATTTTGTCTAAAAATCATCTTCCGTTCGCCTTCGATTCACCATATGGGCGTGTCACGCAACGTTGTTGCCGAAAACACGCGACTGCAGGTCCTTGCGCAGCGTTTCCAGTTTGGTGATCTGTCCGAGCAGTTCGATTTTCTCTGCACCGTCCGGCAGTTGCGCCATGCGGCGCTGGGCCGCGCCGATCTTGCGCATGATGCCGGTATCAAGCAGTCTGACGATCAGTTCGGACGCGTACCGCCGCTCCTCCTGCGTCGGCTTGCGCAATTGCGCCGATTGTTCCTGCGACTCGCCTGCATTGCGGTTCGCGTCCGCTTCGCTCGGCGGCAATGGCAGCGGCATGACGGCCAGCTCGTTGATGACCGATTCAAGCATCGGACCGCCCGCCTTCGTCAGATTGTGCATCCACAGTCCCTGCGGCACGTCTTCCCCTGGAAGCCCGCCCGCCGCGGCGACCGCTTGGAACAGCGTGCGGAACACCGGCGTCATGAAACTCGACAAGGTCAGGCTGGCGAACATCGTCGGATCGACTGCCAACGGCACCTGGATCAGCGTGGCCATGAACTGCTGTTCGCAGATGAACACGGCGTCGTCGATGCGATAGTAGCTTTGCCCGGCCGCGTCGCGATGCTCCAACGCCTTGCGTGCGGCGGGATTCGCATACGGATTCGCGCCACGTTCCGCATATGCTGGTTCAGCCGACGGCCCCGCATTGTTTTGGAATCGACGTTTCGGCGCGTACGCGTCCTCGTCACGCACGTTCAGTTTGCGACGCCGGTACGCCACTTCGCGTTGCATGATGTCCAGATCGACGCCGATGCGACGCACCGCCTTGCGTGAGTACAGGTCGAGCAGCGAACGGTCTCGGATTTGCGCGATCAGCGGGGCGACCGCCTTGACCGCGCCCATCTGACCTGTCGCGTACGTGGTGTCGAAACGGTCGATTGCCGAATCGATCACGAAATCGTACAGCGGCCGCGCATTGGCAATCAGCGCACGCACCGCCTCGTTGCCGCGTTTGATGCGCAGATCGCACGGGTCGAGGTTGTCTTCGGCGACCGCGACGAACGCCTGCGTCGAAAACGCGGCGTCCAAACCGAACGCGTGGATCGCGGCCTTCTGCCAGCCGCATCGCCGTCGAATGTGAACACGACACGCGAGCTCAACGCCTGCCCCTCCACCTTCAGGGGGCCAACCAGCTGCACCGCGCCCAACGAATCGTCCGCGATCAATCGGCGAATGATCTTCGCATGCTCGGCGCCGAATGCGGTGCCGCACGTGGCGACCGCCGTGTCGATGCCGGCCAGATGCATGGCCATCACATCGGTATAGCCTTCGACGATCACCGCCTGGCGTTTCTTCACAATCGCCGATTTGGCAAGGTCGATGCCGTACAGCACCTGTGTTTTGCGGTACAGCTGCGTGTCGGGCGTGTTGATGTATTTCGCATTGATCGTGTCATCCTCGTACAGCTTGCGCGCGCCGAAGCCAAGCGTACGACCGGTCGAATCACGAATCGGCCATGTCACGCGGCCACGGAAATAGTCGTATACGCCACGCTGGCCCTGACGGGCGAGTCCCGCGTCGAGCATCTCCTGCTGGGTGAAGCCTTTGCCGGCAAGGTGCCGCACCAGGTTATCCCATCCTTGAGGGGCATAGCCGCAGCCGAACCGCTGGCAGTCGGCCTGGCTGAAATTGCGGCCGTCCAACAGCTTGCGCGCGGCGAGCGCCTCCTTGGTCATCAGCTGGGAGACGAAGTATTCCTGCGCCGCCTCGTTGGCTTCGAGCAGGCGTGCGCGTTTCGAACCGGTGTGCGCGGGCACGTTGTCGGCTTTGTCGTAATGCAGTTCGATATGGTATTTGTCGGCGAGCAGCTCCACCGCGTCACGAAAGTCGATGTTCTCCTGATGTTCGACGTAGCCGAACACGTCGCCGCCGAGACCGCAGCCGAAGCAATGCCATACGCCAAGCGCCGGGCGCACGGAAAAACTTGGCGTTTTCTCGTCATGGAAGGGGCATAGGCCTACGTATGTGCCGGTTCCCGAGGGTTTGAGCGTGACGGTCGCGGATACGATGTCATACAGGTCGGCGGTGGCGCGGACCTTTTCTATGTCTTCCTTCTTGATCATTCCCGGCATACGGTCCAGCTACCAGCGATGCCATAGGTTATGGCTACGCGGCGTATGCAACGCGCGACACACTCAACTTTGCCTTAGGCACACAGCCAGCCGCTCCACGCCATGTATGTCATCCGACACACTCAAGGCCGTTCGGCCAAGCCTACGGTCGGACAACATACATGGCGCTACGCGGCACTTATGAATCTCATTGACTCGCCACACAGGAAACGGGGGTATACGCGTCAGCAGAGAAGGGAGTGGAGAGTCAGGGCGGACGTGTCGGTCAGGCTCGCCACCTGGTCGATGGCCACGCGCAGGCGTTCGTCGTCGCCGCCGGTCTCACGCCAATCGTCGAGGAACACATTCTCCAATGCGCTTGACGGTTTGGGATTGTCCGCCATGAACACGTCGACCAGGTCTTTGACGATTCGCTGTTCTTCGCCGTGCATCGGCTCACGTTCGCCGGGCTCCATGACGAAATGCACGGCGATGCCTTTCAAAACCACGATTTCGTAGCTGGTTTCCTCGGGAATCACCAAATCGCCGTTGTATCGCGTCAAAGGCTCGTTGCCGTACGTATCTCTTGTGGCATGTTCCACGGAACCGGCGAACCGACCGATCAGATCGCTGGTCATGTTCTTCAATGCGGCGAGCGCGCGGCGCGAACCGTCGAAATAGCCGGGAAACGTGTCGCGCCGGTGCATTCGTGCGAACGCGTCCACCAGTTTGTCGGCGTCCCATTGCGGACCATACCAGGCGCGCGCGTCCTCGACGACCGCGTCGATCACTCCGTTTTCGTGCAGTTCGCCCGGATTGAACGCGCCGGTGGCGATGGCGTCCTCCACGTCATGCACGCTGTAGGCGATGTCATCGGACAGGTCCATCACCTGGCATTCGACGGGACGGCGGGTGGTGTCGGGCGCGTGTTGTTTGAGCCAGGCGAACACGTCCGTATCATCCGGATAGACGCAGAATTTCGCACTGCGCTCCCCTTTCGGATGCGCGGCGGCTTCGGCAAGCGTCCACGGGTATTTGACGGCCGCATCGAGCGCGGCACGCGTCAGATTGACGCCTGCGGAACGTCCGTCGGGAAACAGTATTTTCGGTTCGAGGCGCGTCAATAATCGCAAGGTTTGCGCATTGCCTTCGAAACCACCGATATTGCCGGCGATTTCGGCAAGCGCACGTTCCCCATTATGGCCGAACGGCGGGTGGCCGAGGTCGTGCGCAAGGCAGGCGCAGTCGACCACGTCGGGATCGCAACCGAGCGAAGTGCCGATCTGTCGACCGATTTGCGCGACCTCCAACGTGTGTGTAAGCCGTGTACGTGCGAAATCGTCCGTGCCGGCCACCAGAATCTGCGTTTTCGCGCCGAGCCTGCGCAATGCGGACGAGTGATGAGTCGGGCGCGGTCGCGTTGGAAGGCGGTGCGGGAGCTGGATTTGGGTGGTTCCGGAGCCCAACGCTCCTCGTCGAACGCGCTGTATCCTTCGCTCGTCATGATGCACCGCCTTCCTATGGGTGCGGCGCTGCCGCCGCTTTTTACGGGATTACAGGATGCTTGCCGGGTCGAGCTTGGCGAGGTCCTCGGCGGACAATACGTCCGTGACATGCTCGTACAGGCGCGGAATGCGGTTGCGCAGGCAGGTGAAGATCTCGTAGCTGATGGTGTCGGCGGCACGACCCCAATCGTCCGCGGTCGGTTCGGCGTAATCCTCGCCACGGCCCGGACCGAACAGTTCCACATTGTCGCCTTCGTGGATGCCGAGTTCGGCGGCGGAACCGTGCAGGTCGAGGATGAACTGGTCCATGCACACGCGGCCGGACACGTGGTACAGGCGTGGGCCTTCCGCGGTCATCACGCGCACCGGACCACCGGGCTTGGTCACGTGCTTGGCGCCTTCCATGTCGAATCCGGAGGCGGAGCGGTGGATGCCGTCCGCATAGCCGAGCGGCACGATCGCGGTGGAGGTGTCGGACGGGGTCAGATACGTACGGCCGTAGGAGATGCCATGGCCGGCTTCCACGTCCTTGACGGTGCCGAGCTGCGCCTGCAGGGTCATGGCGGGCTTCAGGCTATACGTGGACGGCGTGCCCATGGCCGGATCGGCTTCGTAACCGTACAGGCCGATGCCCGGACGGGTCAGTTCGAAGTGGATTTCCGGACGGGACAGCGTCGCCGCGGTGTTGGCGAGGTGGCGGATTTCCGGCGGAATGCCGGCCGCCTCCATACGACGGGTGAAGTCCTTGAACGTTTCGACCTGCATGTCGGTGGAGGCAACGAATTCCGGAACGTCCGGTGCGTCGGCGACCGCCAGATGGCTCCACTGGCCGACGATGTGCAGCACGCCTTCCTTGGCGAGCGGCACCAGTTTGGCGAGCGCCGCGTCGAAACCGGCGGGCGTGAAGCCGTTACGGCCGAAGCCGGAATCGACCTTCACATGCACGCGCGCCGTCTTGCCAAGCCTGCGTGCGGCCGCGGCGACACCGTCGATGCCGGCGAGCGAGCCGACGGAAATGTCGATGTCGTTGTCGATCAGCTCGTCGAACGGCACTTCGGCGCCGCTGTAGACCCATGTCAGAATATGGCAGCGATCGGGCCGATGCCCGCCTTGCGCAACAACAGCGCTTCATGCGATTGCGCGGTGCCGAGCCACGTGGCGCCGCCTGCGAGCGCGGCAAGCGCGGCGGGGATCAGCCGTGTCCGTACGCGTCGGCTTTGACGATGCCCATGACGGCGGTGCCGGAATGCGGTCCGCGACGACACTCACCAGGTGGCGCATGTTGTCGCGCAGTGCGGCGAGGTCGACGATGGCCTGCGCCGGATACCGCCGCTGGGCGGCCTTGTAGTTCGCTTTGCCTTGTTCGGAGGAGAAATCCCATTCACGTGTTGCGCTCAAAGTCATGGCTCCCATTGTCGCGCCGCTATGTGACAGGTATGGAACATCAGGGACATATGGTGAGACGATTCACGATGTTTTCACGATTTTGTCCGGCAGTGTTTTTTACACTTTCCATACACAAGGCTGTTGCGCATATCGCCGCGGCCTTTCTGATTTCTGGCGTTAAGGCGTGCCAGAGTCCCGGAAATCCGTCCGGTCCAGCCCATTTTTGAAACAATCACAGGGAATCTGACGACCATGGATCTATTTCGCAAGAAGTCGGTGGACCAACTTGTCTCCGAATCGACTCCGCTGAAGCGAACACTGAAAACCTTCGACCTGACCATGCTGGGCATCGGCGCCATCATCGGCACCGGCATCTTCGTGCTCACCGGCAAGGGCGCGCTCACCGCGGGACCCGCATTATGCGTGTCCTTCCTGCTTGCCGCGATCTGCTGCGGCTTCGCAGGCTTGTGCTATGCGGAGTTCGCCGCGATGGCACCGGTTTCCGGCTCCGCCTATTCGTACGCGTATCTGGCGTTCGGCGAGTTGATCGCTTCGTGATCGGCTGGGATCTGATTCTGGAGTACGCGTTGCAGGCGGCCACCGTGTCCGCCGGCTGGTCGGGCTATTTCAACAAGCTGTTGGAAGGCTTCGGCCTGCATCTGCCGGTCGAGCTGACCGCCGCATACGGCACCACGCCGGGAGTCACCACGTATTTCAATCTGCCCGGCTTCGTGATCGTGCTTATCATCACGTGGGTGCTGTCCATCGGCATCAACCAGACGAAGAAGACCAACGACATCATGGTGATGATCAAGCTGGCCATCATCGTGCTGTTCATCGTGTGCACCGTCTGGTACATCAATCCCGCCAACTGGAAACCGTTCTCCCCGTATGGCATCTACACGTTCCAGCCGGGTTCGACGCAACCGTACGGCATCGTGCCGGCCGCGTCGATCGTGTTCTTCAGCTTCATCGGCTTCGACGCCGTGTCCTCCTCCGCCGAGGAGACCATCAATCCGAACAAGACGCTGCCGCGCGGCATCCTGATTTCGCTGGCCGTGTCCACCGTGCTGTACATCATCATGACGCTCATCATGACCGGCGTGGTGCCGTACAAGGAGTTCGCGAAGTTCATCGACGCTCCGGTGGCGGGCGTGATTCTCGAGACCGGCCTCAACTGGCTGGCGTTCATCGTGAACCTCGGCGCGTTGATCGGCATGACCACCGTCATGCTGGTGCAGCTGTACGGCCAGTCCCGCATCTGCTATGCGATGAGCCGCGACGGACTGTTCCCGAAGTTCTTCGGCGAAGTGCATCCGAAGTACCGCACACCGTTCAAGGCACGTGGTTCTTCGGCATTCTGACGGCCATCGCCGGCGGTTTCATCAACATCAACGTGCTGTTCGAGCTGGTGAACATCGGTACGCTGTCCGCGTTCATCATCGTGTCGGCCGGCATCCTGTGGATGCGCAAGACCCAGCCGGACGCGCATCGTGGCTTCCGTGCGCCGGGCGTGCCGTTCACGCCAATCTGCGCCATCATCTTCTGCCTGATTCTGATCTTCGGTTTGAATTGGGAGACGTGGGTGCGTTTCGCCGTGTGGTTCGCGCTTGGACTGGTCGTGTATTTCACGTACAGCCGCAAGCATTCTCAGCTTAACGAGCCGGGACTGTTCTAATCATCCCTTCATATGGAAAAGGACGTTTCCCGCAGTTTTACGGGAGACGTCCTTTTTTCTATGTTTCTATGTATGCGCAATCACCATTCGTGACGCTGGTAGGCGATACGCGTGGTATCGGTGGGGCGGTCAAGCAGTTGGATCAGGCCGCAGCGGGCGAATCCGTTCGATTCGAGCACGTGCTGCATGGCCTTGTTGTTCGGATGCGTGTCGGCGCGCACGTTGCCGTAATGTTCGATGCACCAGTTGATGCAGTCCTTGGCCGCGCCTTTGACGATTCCCGACGAGGCGATGCGGTGGATGGTCACATACGAGTCGTCGTCCAGCCAGGCGCCGTCGATATGCGCGTAGGTGGGATCCTCGCCCGTGCACAGGGCGAACTGGGCGAGCACACGCTCCTTGCCGTCAGCCTCGTCCACCAGCAGCATGGTGCGCTGCTGGCGAATGTCGTCAAGGATCACTTCCTCACGTGGGAACGTGTTTCCCCATTGCGTGGGATTCCCGTTGGCCGCCATAAGCTCACGCGCATGCTGGTAGATTTTCAGCATGACAGGCAGATCATCCATGGTGGCACGACGGAACCGACGTTCGGAAGTGGTTTCGCTCAACCCTTTCACCTCAATTCGACTGTGTACCTCTCTCAAGCATTCCAGCCGTCCAAACTACCACGCCCACCGCACAGGCATGGTAACGCTCACACAAGGCGGCGTTCGAACGGGTCGGAGCTGATGCCCTTGGCGAGGATGTCCTTGCACCATTCCTTGGCGGTGAACAGGCTGTGGTCGCGGTAGTTGCCGCAGCTTTCGATGGTGGTTGCCGGCACGTCGTCCCATGTGGCCTCGTAGGCGATGAATTCCAACGATTCCTTCAATGCGCGAGCCACATCCTCGGTGGAATGCTCGCCCCACGTCAGCAGGTGGAAGCCTGTGCGGCATCCAAACGGCGAGCAGTCGATGTAACCGGGGATGCGTTCGCGCAGCAGCACCGCGATGGTGTGTTCGATGGTGTGCAGTCCGCCGGTCGGAATGGCGTTCTCGTTCGGCTGCACCAATCGCAGGTCGTAGTTCGAGATCACGTCGCCGTGGGGGCCGGTTTCCGTATCGATGTAGCGCACATACGGCGCCTTTACTTTGGTGTGGTCCAATTGGAAGCTTTCCACCACCGGCTTGTCTTCCGCCATGTTCTGTCCTTTCGTTGTTGTGTTCACATTCCACTATTCACGGTCCGCGGGCTCAACGTCAACCGTCGTGCCATGCGTGTCGGTTATGGCCGGTTCAAGCCTCGTCGCCGGAATCCTCCCGAATCGCGGCCATGAACCGTTCGCCGTACTGTTTGAGCTTGCTTTCCCCCACACCGTTGACGGCAAGGAACTGGTCGTCAGTGATCGGCTTGACCCGTACCATGTCACGCAACGTCTTGTCGGAGAACACGATGTACGGCGGTTTGCCGAGTTCGCGCGCGATGTCCAGTCGCAGCGCACGCAGCTTCTGGAATAGCGCCTCGTCGCCGTCATCCGGCACGTACGATCCGACAGCGGGAGTGGACACGTCGGGCGTTCGACGCGCACGGGCGTCAGCACGTTTGATCTTCTTGATGTCGTAATGGAATTCGGGTGCGACCGTTTCCGCCGCACGGGGTCCGAAGCCGACGATCGGCAGGCGTCCTTCCGCGATCGTCAGGAAGCCGTCGGTGGCCATCTGGCTCAGCACGTCGCGGATGCGCGCTTCCGGCACTTCGTCGAGCATGCCGAACGACGGCAGGCTTTCGGGGTTGAGATAGCTTAGATCCTGCGCCTTCGAGCCGCGCAGCACCTTGACGATTTTGCCGCTGCCGACATGCTGGTTCACATCGTGCACGCAACGGCTGATGGCTCGGGCGATGTCGGTGACGTCGATGGTTTCGAATGTGTGCTCGCAGTTGGCGCAACCGCCCACGCATTTGCCGTCCGTTTTCGCCGCCGCGCCCGCGGTTTCGCCGAAATACCGGGTCATGTACGCGTGCAGGCAGTCCGTGGTACGGCAGTAGCCGACCATCGCGTCGAGCAGCCGGCGTTTCGACGCGCGTACGGCCTCCTGCTCTTCGGGAGTCAATCGTTCGTTTTCGTAGTCCGAGTCGAGCAGCCGGCGGCGGGTGACGATGTCCGATTCGTTCCACAACAGCGTGCAGCGGCTTGGTTCGCCGTCTCGTCCGGCGCGACCCGCCTCCTGGTAGTACGCTTCGATGGATTCGGGCATGTTGTGGTGGATGACGAACCGCACGTTGGATTTGTCGATGCCCATGCCGAACGCGTTGGTGGCCACGACCACGGGCACACGGTCGGTGACGAAATCGCGTTGCGCCTTCTCTCGTGCGTCGGCGCTCATACCGCATGGTAGGCAACGGCGATGGTGCCGATATCCGACACATCCGCACCCCCTGCGGCACGCAATTCGGCGACGGCGCTGTTAAGCGATTCGGCGAACGCTTCCGTTTCCTTGCGCGTGGCGCAGTAGACGATGCCGGATTCGTCCGGATGGCTGGCGATGTAGGACGCCACCCAGGATGCTTTGTCTTTGCGTGGCATGCTGATGACGTCGAAATACAGGTTCGGCCGGTCGAAACCGGTGACGGTGATGGACGGTGTGTGCAGGCCCAGAATCGAAACGATGTCGCGGCGCACGCGTTCGGTGGCGGTGGCGGTGAACGCGGCGACCGTTGGACGTGTGGGCAGTCCGGCGATGAATTCGCCGATGCCAAGATATGAGGAACGGAAGTCCTGCCCCCATTGGGAGACGCAGTGCGCTTCGTCGACGGCGACGAGCGAGATCGGCACACGGACGGCGAAGTTGCGGAATCGTTCGGTTTCCAAACGTTCCGGCGCCACATACAGCAGTTTGATCTGGCCGGAGAGCGCCTGCGCGAAGACGAGATCCTGTTCGTCCGGCGTCTGAGTGGTGTTGATGAACGCGGCCGGAAGGCCCACGTCGTTCAGGGCGTCGACCTGGTCGCGCATGAGTGAGATCAGCGGCGAGATGACGATGGCGACGCCCGGCAGGATCGCTGCGGGAATCTGATAGCAGATGGATTTGCCGGCGCCGGTGGGCATGACGCCAAGCACATCGTGTCCGGTGAGGATGGCCGAGACGATGCCGGATTGTCCAGGACGGAACGAATCGTAGCCGAAATAGCGGTTCAGCGCCTCCAATGCGCGGGGGTCTACGGAATCGGCGGAATCAACAGCTTGCGTCATGGTTTCCAAGTGTAGCAATGCCATGCGTTGACCGCGGAGAGCGAAACAGCCGGCGCGGGTCTTACCCATGCCGGCCGTTTCATGCTTCTATCGGAAATAGGGAATTCAGATCTGGCGGAACGCCTGCTCCAGGTCGGCGATCAAATCGTCCGCGTCCTCAAGGCCGACAGACAGACGAATCAGGTTGGCGGGCACTTCGAGCGTGGTGCCGGCCACGGAGGCGTGGGTCATGGCGCCGGATGCTCGATCAGGGATTCCACGCCGCCCAGGGATTCGGCCAGGGTGAACACTTCGGTGGCACCGGCGAACTTCTTGGCCGCTTCGAAGCCCGCGGCGATCTGGATGGAGATCATGCCGCCGAAACCGCCGCGCATCTGGCGCGCGGCGATCTCGTGGCCCGGGTGGGATTCGAGGCCCGGGTACCATACGCGTTCCACTTCGGGACGGGTCTCCAGCCACTGGGCCACCTTCATGGCATTGCGGCTGTGCTGCTTGACGCGCAGGTCGAGGGTTTTGAGGCCTCGGATGTCAAGCCAGGAGTCGAACGGGGACGGAACCGCGCCGGCCGCGTTCTGCAGGAAGGCCACCGAGTCGCGTGTTTCCTTGTCGTTCAGGACCACCGCGCCGCCGACCACGTCAGAGTGGCCGCCGATGTACTTGGTGGTGGAGTAGACGACCACGTCGGCGCCGTCTGCGAGCGGATGCTGCAATACCGGGGATGCGAAGGTGTTGTCCACGACCACTTTGGTGCCGTGCGCGTGCGCCACGGCCGCGGTGGCGGCGATGTCGGTGATGTTGAGCAGCGGGTTGGACGGGGTTTCCACCCAGATGTACGCGTACTGCTTCTTGGCGAGCGTGGCGGAGACGGCGGCCGTGTCGGTGATGTCCACCACGTCGAGGCCGATGCCCCACGCACGAACACCTTGGACAGCAGACGGTAGGTGCCGCCGTACACGTCGTTGCCGAGCAGGATGTTGTCGCCGGGCTTCAAGGTGGAGCGCAGCAGCACGTCGATGGCGGCGAGTCCGGAGGAGAAGCTCAACGCGTATTTCGCGCCTTCCACGGCGGCGAGCTGCTCGTCGAAGCTGTTGCGGGTCGGGTTGATGGAACGGCTGTAGTCGTAGCCGTTGCGCAGACCGCCGACACCATCCTGCTTGAAGGTGGAGGTCATGTAGATGGGGGTGACCACGGCTCCGGTGTCGGGTCGGGTTCCTGACCTGCGTGGATGGCGCGGGTGGCGAGAGCGGTGGCGTTGAGGGCTTCGGTGTTGGTCGAGATGGTCATGATGGGAACTCCCTGGAAGTATCGGATGGTTTGGGTTGTTCGGATGATTGGCATTGGTTTCAAAGGTGCGATCGGGCTGCCGGACAGTCGTTTGACGGTCTTTTACAGGTACTGTTCGGCGAGGCTGGGCTTGGTGGTGCGTTCCACGACGTCGGCGAATCCGTTGGCGCGCATCCAGTCGTCGTTGAAGATCTTCTCCATGTAGCTGCGGCCGGAATCGGGCATCAGCACCACGACGAGCTGGTTTTCGTCGAGGTCGTGCTCGCGGGCGTATTTCAGCGCGGAGAACACGGCCATGCCGGATGAGCCGCCGACGAGCAGTCCTTCCTCGTTGGCAAGGCGTCGGGTCATTTCGAAGGCTTCCGCGTCGGTGACCTGCACGATCTCGTCGGGAAGGCTCCGATCAAAGGCCTTCGGATAGAAGTCCTCGCCGACGCTTCGATCTGGTATTGGTGCACATCGTTCGGGTCGGAGTAGATGGAGCTTCCGGATCGGCGCCGATGACCTGCACCGCGCCGTTGGACACGTCCTTCAGATAGTGTCCGGTGCCGGAGATGGTGCCGCCGGTGCCGATGCCCGCCACGAAATGCGTGACCTTGTGGTCGGTGGCCTCCCAGATTTCCGGTCCGGTGCTGCGGTAGTGGCTTTCCGGACCGTTCAGATTGTCGTACTGGTTGGGACGGTAGCCGCCGGGAATCGTCTTGGCGAGGCGTTCGGCGACCTGGTAGTAGGAGCGAGGATCGTCCGGACCGGCGTCGGTGGGGGTCACGACCACTTCGGCGCCATAGGCGCGCAATACCGCACGCTTGGCTTCGGACACCTTGTCCGGCAGGGTGAAGATCGCACGGTATCCGCGCTGCAAAGCCACGAGCGCGAGTCCGACACCAGTGTTGCCGGAGGTCGGTTCCACGATCACGCCGCCGGGCTTCAGTTCGCCGCTGCGTTCGGCCGCGTCGATGATGCGTTCGGCAATGCGGTCCTTGGAGGAGCCGCCGGGGTTGAAGTATTCGACTTTGGCCGCGATGGTGGCCTTGATGCCTTCGGTCACATGGTTGAGGCGGATGAGCGGGGTGTTGCCGATGAGTTCTGCGGTGCTGTTGTGGATGGTCATGACGTTTCCTTTGGGGTTTTGCGGTTTCGGTGATTCGGTTGGGATGCGCTCCCGGGAAGCCACGTCGTCATGTGCAGCGGTTGAAACAGGACCTGTTGGGATTTTCGCGTTTGTGCGAAGATCACCGTATACGGTTACGGTATGCCGTATGCCGAAGGTTGGCGATCATGCCGATACGTTACGGGAATCCGGAAAATCGAAGTTCTGGCGACCACGCCGAACGTTCTGGAATGTCCTATCTCAAGTTATGCGTCGATGAACCACGCGCCCCTCGGGCGGTTGGTTAGCGACAGCAACAACAAGAGCGATTGAACATGTAGCTTACATTACCACTCCCCCGGGCATCGGCATGTCACCCGCGTTCATCATGCGGACATCCGAACCGTATCAGCTTCCCGGAACGGCTCGTTCCGCCCCAATAACCTGCGATATAACAGCCTTCGCAGCGCCCAACACCCCACCGGATATCATCGCGTCTACGTGATATACAATGCAATTATGTATAGAGGAACCTCTTTCATATTCCCCGCACATCGAGTACGACCGTCGACGGGGAACAACGGACGTTCCCCGCTCACGCCGGAAGCCGATCGCACCGATCACACCAATCACACCAACCGCAAACGCCATCGCACATGGACGCCTTTCGTGGTTCTCTGGGCGGTGATGTCGACGATTCTCATACTGCTGACCGTGTCCACGCATCCTTCCGACAGCGTGTACACCTTGCAATACCAAGGCGGCACCTTCCTCGTGGACCGTTCACAGTACCAGCAACTCGCCGACGCGTTCCTGCACGGCAGGATCTGGATCGACGCGCATGTCCCCGACTGGCTTGCGGCCATGGATAATCCGTACGACGAACAGGCCAGAGGAACCCTCGGCATGCAAACCGGCGATCCGTCACGCTGGGATTGGGCCTTCTACCATGGCCGGTACTACTGCTATTTCGGCCCGCTGCCGGCGCTCCTGCTCTTCGCGCCGTTCAAAGCACTGACCGGAACCGATCTGCGACCGCCGTAGGATGCGCGTTCCTTGCGATACTGGCATGCGCTTCGCTCATATTCCTCATCGAAACACTGTGGAAGCGCTATTGGCATGGCACCCCCAGATGGCTCGCGGTCCTCGTCTGCACCGCAATCGTAGCGGCATCCGGATTGACGTATCTGGTGCTCGTCCCATGGTTCTATTCGATTCCCATCCTCGCATCGCTCGCACTCGCGCCCGCCGGCATCGCATTGTGGGCACGCTCTTCCGGCGATGGCCATCACACCCCACGCACTCCGTTCATCGCCATCGGTTCGACGCTTGTCGCGCTCACCATCGCCTGCAGACCGGCGTTCATCCTCACCGCGGTATTCGGCATCATCCTCCTATGGCCGCAAATCCGAACCCGCGATATCCTGTCCACCCGTTCCAGACACGCCATCCTCTCCACCATCGCGGCGATTCTGCCGTTCCTCATCATCGGCTGCGCGATGATGGCATACAACACGGCCCGTTTCGACGACCCGTTCGACTTCGGCGCAGCCTACAATCTCACCGGCTGCGATCTGACGCAACGGCATGTCAGTCTGAAAGCACGCCTGTATTCCGTCCTCCTGCTGTTCCTCACCCCAATCGGTTTCACGAGGGAATTCCCCTACACCATGGACGTGTTCTCACTGGATGAGGCAAACCCATGGGGATTCCTGTTCCGTAATCGGAACATCATTCCGGAACAGTTCGCCGGCGGACTCGTCGCGCTGTCGCCGATCTGCCTGCTCGCATTGCCCGCGGCCATCCGGTATTTCATTCGACTGCGGCGCAGCCAAAACTCCCACGCAACACAGTGCGGTGCGATAGGACTCACGTTCCTCGTTCTCGCCGTCCTCATCGCATGCATCGACGGACCGTTCGGCGTGAACGCGCGTTACCTGTGCGATATGACATGGCTGATGCTCATCGGCACCATGTGCCTGCTGTTCGTATGGAACACGGATGCGCGTGAAAATGGGCGCCGGTGGCTGACCGTCGTGATCGTCGCCCTGCTTATCGTCGGCATCGGCTTGCAGCTGCTATGGCTTATGACCCCGGGGCGGAGCGAAAGCTGGAACGTTTCGAATCCCGCCCTGTATGACTGGTTGCGCAGACTGTTCACGTTCTAGTCGGTTCAGCCGATTCAGCCGATTCAGGCGATCCAGTCGGTTCAGCCGGCCCAGCCGCCTACCTTGCATCGATCCGACCTGCGATCAGGACTGCATGGACGCGGCTTCGATGAGCGAGCGCGTGTACGCGGAACAGGGATGCTTCAGTATTTCCGTGGTCGTACCGCTTTCCTCGACGCGTCCGTCATGTAGGACGACGATACGGTCGGCGATATGCTGCACCACGCCAAGATCGTGCGAGACCATGACCAGCGACATGCTCGGGTTTGCCGCGCGGATGGCGCGGAATGCCTCCAGAATCCTCACGCGTGCGGCCACGTCGATGGCGCTCATCGGCTCGTCGGCAAGAATGATGCCCGGATCGTCCACTATGGCACGCGCGATGGCCACACGCTGCGCCTGCCCGCCGGAAAGATCCATGGGGTACCGTGCGGCGAACACCGCCGGGTCAAGCCCGACCACACGCAATGCATGCTCGGCCTGCGAGGCGATCTCATCATTGCCCATGCCCTTGTGGTGCAAGCGCAACGGCTCCTCTACGGAACGTGCGACGCGCCAGCGCGGGTCGAGCGAGGCGAAGGGGTCCTGGAACACCAGGCCGGTCTGTCCGCGTAGCATGCGGCGCACGGCAGAGCCCCGCTTCCCCATTGTCTGGCCGCGATACGTGATCTCGCCCGAATCGGCGGATCCCAAGCCGAACAGCACACGCGTCAGCGTCGATTTGCCCGAACCGGAAGCGCCGATAATCGCCAGGCACTCCCCCTCGTATACGTCAACGTCCACGTCGAACAGCACCTGCCTGCGTTCCCGCTTCGAACCGAAGCTTGTACAGATGCCACGCCCCTGCAGCACGATGTCACTCATTGCCGTCGTCTTTCCTCATGATTGCCGTGTTCTTGAACGTCTCCCGCTTGGATTGCGCTCTCGCGGATTCCCGGCTGCCAACACTGCTACCAGCACTGTTGCCATGCGGCAGGGTAAGCAACCTGGCCGCATCGACCAAACGTCGCGCGGGTTCGCTTGCCGGCGCCTGCAATAGGCTTGCGGTCGTACCCGTTTCGGCGATCGAACCGCCGTCCAGCACATAACAGCGCGTAGTGGCGCGTGCGAGCACCGCGAAATCATGGGTGATGAACAGCATGGACGCGCCGGCATCGTCGACCAGCGACGTCAGCAGGTCGACGATCTGACGTTGCGTGATCGAATCCAATGCCGTGGTCGGCTCGTCGGCGATGATGAATCGCGGCGAAGTGATCAGCGCGGTGGCGATGCCGACACGCTGCTGCTGCCCGCCGGAAAGCTGATGTGGGTATTTCAGCAGTGCATCCTGGGAAAGCCCCACTTTGTCAAGCATCGCCTTGACACGATCAAGACGCTCGTCAAGCGACAGGTCGTAATGCAGATACAACGGCAGCCCGACCTGCTGGGCGACCGTCATCACGGGGTTCAGCGCGGCAGCCGGATTCTGGAACACCATACCCATATAACGCCCGCGCAAATCGGCCATGGCGGTATCGTCCAATCCGATCAGCTGTTTGCCGCCGACCATGATCGAACCGCTTATCCGTGCCGTATCGGGCAGCAACCCCATCAGGGCCTTGGCGATCATGGATTTGCCCGACCCGGAGGAACCGACCAGGCCGACCCGTTCGCCATCGGCTATGCCCATGCACACATCGCGCACGATGGGCTTCGTACCAATGGCGATGTTCAGTCCGCGAATTTCAATGCTCATGCCGCCTCCCTCAGCTCGGGATTGGTCAATGGTCGATGGCGTCACGCAGTGCATCGCCGAACAGATGCAATGCGATCACCGTCATCGTTACGACTAGTCCCGGCCATAGCACGGTCAGCGGGTAGATGCTGATGAATTTCACGGATGTGGCGAGGGAATGCCCCCAACTGGGCACGCCGGCGCCTACGCCGACACCAAGATAGGTCAGCCCCGCCTCGGCCAGTATCGATGTTCCCGCGCTCATCGACAACTGCACCAGCAGCACCGGCATCACATTCGGCATGATATGCCTGACGAACACGCGCATGCCGGAGGCTCCGAACCATACCGCCGATTCAACATACTGCGAACGCGCGGCGAGTACGGCCGCAGGTCTTGCGATACGCGCCAGATTCAGTCCGTAGGCGAATCCGCATGCGGCCACAATCACCGCCGCCGAGGCGCCGAACGGCACGGACAGCATCAATGCGATCAGCACGGTCGGTATAGAGATCAGCGCATCGACCACCACCACCGACGTGGATCGCAGCACGGTGTTGCGCGACACCATGGCGGCCACCAATGCCAGGCCGAATATGCCGGACACGGCAACGGTCAGCAATGCGATCGCAAGATTCGTGCGCGATCCGGCCATCAGCCAGCTCAGCACATCGGCGCCGACGCCATCCGTCCCCAACGGGTGCGCGGCCGAGGGCGAGGCCCATGCGTGGAATCCGTCGGTCTCCAGCAGCGTATGCGGCGTCCATACGAGCGAAACCAGCGAAACCAGCACCCACAGGCCGAGCACGGTCAGCGCATATTTGCCGCTGGCTTTGCGCCATATCGAGCGCATAACCACACGAGCAGTGGACATCACAGCACCTCCTGCAAGTCGGTGGAAGCGTTTTTCAGTCTTGGGTCGAGCGCATGATGCGCCATATCGACCGCCAATCCCAGCAGCAGGAAGAACGCGGTCAGCAGGAACAGTTCGCTCTGCACCGCGATCAGATCCCGGTTGCCCACATCGGTGACGAGCATCGCGCCAAGCCCCGGCAGGGCGAACAGGTTCTCGACCACCATCACGCCTGTTATCATCTGGGCGAAGGTCAGTCCGATAACCGATACCAGCTGCGGCAGCGACAGCCGCAATCCAACGCGCAGCAATGCCTGTCTGCGCGTCATGCCGCAGGCCATGGCCATGCTCACGGCCTGGGATTGCGCGGCATCGCCTAATGCGGCACGCGTATAGCGCATGATTCCGGCCCCTGCGGTAATGCCGGTGGCCAATGCGGGGAGCACCAGCGACGCCAATGCACGCCCTGGGCTCGCCCAACCGTCGTTCGGGAAGCCCTGCGAGGGGAACAGTCCCAGCAATCCCGAGCCGCGCGAGAACAGCAGAATCAGCAGCAGGCCGCTCCATAATGCGGGAACGGCACCGCCGATAATGGCGATCACATGGAGCAGTCCACGCCATCTTCTGTTTCTGGTGATAACGGCCGCGCAGCCAAGCGGCAATCCGATGAGCAGTGCTATGGCAAGGCTGAGTACGATAAGCGGGAACGTGACCGCAGACCGCACGCCGACCTGCAAGGCGACCGATTTGCCGCTGATGGCGGATACGCCAGATCGCCATGCAGCAACCCGCCGAGCCAATCAGCGTATTGCACAGGCAACGGCCTGTCGAGCCCCATCTCCATGCGCAACGCCGCGATACGGGCTGCGGTCGCGTTCGTTCCGGCCATGACGGCTGCAACGTCACCGGGGAGCACACGCAATGCCAGAAAAACCAGTATCGACAATCCAGTCAGCGCCGCCACGAACAGCAGCAGCCGTTTGGCCACGAATCTCATATCATTTCGCCTTGCATCATTTCACTTTGGCGATCTGCCACAGGGGCAGTACCGTCTGGCTGAGCTTGTCAGGGAATCCCTTGACACTCGTGTTGTACGCCACGGTCACACGGTAGCCGAACAGCCAATCCGCAGGGGCGTCCTCGCTGACGGCCTTCGCCGCCTGCTTGAGGTATTCGTTGCTTTCCTCCTCGTCGGTGGCCGCGAGCGCCTTGGCGTAGAGCGCCTGCACGTTCTTGCCGTCGTAATGGTAGTAGTAGTCCGGCGTGGTCCACTTGTAGAAGTCGTGGCTTTCGGCGTGGTCCACCAATGACAGCTCGTAGTCGCCGTTGGCGTGCACGTTCTGCAGCCATGTGGAGAATTCCACATAGTCGATCTTCAAATCGATGCCGATTTTGGCGAGCTGGCTTTTAAGCTGGTCGCCCAGTTCGGTGCCGTACGTGTTGGCGTAGGTGAGGGTGAGCCGCAACGGCTTGTCGGTGGTATAACCGGCTTCCTTCATAAGTTCCTTGGCCTTGTCCACGTTGTACGGGTACAGGCCGGTCAGGTCCTCGTAACCGGGGTCGACGGACGGGACCGGACCGCCGAGCGCGTAGTCGACGTTGCCTCGGGAGGCGATGATCTCCTTGTGGTTGATGGCGTAGCGGATGGCCTGGCGGACGCGCTTGTCCTTGAGTTTGGCGTTCGTGCAGTTGAAGGCGAGGACGAACTTGTCGCTGCCGTCGGCCGCGGACACCGTGTATGTGCTGGCATCCAATGATTTGGCGAGCGTGGCGTTCACCGGGGAAAGCACGTCGACGTCACCGCTTTTCAGCGCGTTGACGGCTGCGTTGTCGTCGGTGAGGAAGCGGATCACCACGTTCTGGGTGGCGGGCTTGTGCGCGGTTCCCCAATATTTCGGATTGGCTTTGAGCACCATTTTGCTGGCCGAGTCGAAGGATTCGACGGTATACGGGCCGGAGCCGACCGCTTCGGTTTTCGCGTTGTATTTGGCGTTTTTGTCGAACACGAGGCCAGGACGTCCGGTCAGATACCACAGCAGGTTGGAGTCGGGGGTGGAAAGGGTGAGCTTGACCGTGTTGGCGTCCACCGCTTCGGCCTTGTCGAGGCTGGCCACCTGGTTGGCGTTGTAGTACTGCTTCTCCTTGAGCTGGTTGATGGACCAGGCCACGTCGTCAGCGTCGAGCTTGTCGCCGTTGGAGAAGGTCATGTTCTGGTTGAGATGGAAGGTGTAGGTCTTGCCGTCCTTGGAAATGTCCCAGGATTTCGCGAGGCCCGGCTGCACTTTGTTGTCGGAGTCGCGCGACAGCAGCGCTTCGTAGACGTTGCCGATCAGCACCTGTTCGATGGCCGATCCGGACTGGTGGCGGATGTCGAGGCTGACCGGGGCGAGTTTGAGCCCGATGGTGACGGTGTCGGCTTTAGTTACGCCGGAAGTGTTCGCGTCATCGTTTTTGCCGCGCGTCACTGCAATGGCGACGATCACCGCGACGGCGGCGATGATGGCGATCAACGCGATAAGCCACTTCTTCGGGCCTTGCGATTTCGCGCCGTTCGACGATTTCGCACGCGCGTTCAGAGTGGCGTCGGTGCTTGCCGTGGACTGCGGCTGCTGTTCGTTCTCCTGTTTGGTTGCGTCGGCTTCGCCGTGCGCACCGGTAGGTGACGACATGGGATTTCTCCTCTTCGTATTTTCGATTATGTGTTGTGATTGCGGTTGACCGCCTGCGTGAGGTCGATCACCACGCCTGATTCTACTGTCCGCCATACCCGCGGCCCGTTCGGATTCGCCTGCAAAGCGCGCGGAGCTTCGGCCGGTTATATACTTGACGCAGTCGCGGCAGGTCACAACGAGAAGGACGGTTGATCCATGGCGCATATTCTTTTGGGGGTCACCGGCAGCATCGCCGCGTTCAAGGCCTGCCATCTCGCCTCCGATTGGAGCAAGCAGGGGCATGAGGTGCGTGTGGTGATGACCGCCGCCGCACAGGAGTTCGTCACTCCCCTGACGTTCAATTCCCTCACCCACACGCCGACACGCACGTCCATGTTCGCCGCCGGACATCGTCCCGGCGCTACGGCCGACGTGGCACCCGGACCGGACGGTCCGCTGCAGATCAGCCACGTGGCCGACGCGAAGTGGGCGAATCTGCTGGCAGTCGCTCCGGCGAGCGCCGATATCATCGCGAAATCGCTGCGGCATCGCCGATGACCAGCTGACCAGCACCATACTCGCGTACGACAAGGGACCGAAGATCCTGTGCCCCGCCATGAACGTGCATATGTATGAAAACGCCGT
>ENA-OQBJ01000116-OQBJ01000116.1-human-gut-metagenome-genome-assembly--contig:-NODE-116-length-40595-cov-2.136972_pt1 | contig 40595 bp, 46 predicted proteins | sample MGYA00242743_ERZ504545 | MGnify/ENA primary metagenome ERZ504545 (study PRJEB26092, sample SAMD00036252) | human gut metagenome | host: Homo sapiens | study: EMG produced TPA metagenomics assembly of... | reverse complement strand
TGCATATCATATTCATTTAATGGCCAGATTGTTATACTAACAGGAACATGTAACTTATGGAGGTATAAAATGGCAAACATTCAACTGGCCAAAAATCTGCTTTATCTCAGAACATTATATAATCTGAAGCAGGTATGATATTGCCAATTTATTCAATATCACCCGTCAGGCCTGCAGTAATTATGAAAAAAGTACGCGTACACCCGATCTTGATGTTCTGGCTTCTTTTGCTGCTTATTTTCACGTAACGCTTGACCAGCTGATTCTCCACGATCTCAAAGCCGAAGGTTTCACTGCTGACTCCGCCCCTTCTTCTGTTATGATGGAGTCAAAAACTCCATATATGCAGGGTATCGAAAAAAATACCGGTAACTATATCTATCTCACAGAAGAAGAACTGAACCTTATTCTTGCATTCCGTTCTTCCTCTGATGAACAGCGTAAAATTGTTACCGGCTTTCTTAATTCTGATAAATAATCCAACTTATAATATCTTTATGCTTATGCTCCCAATCCAAATCCATCATGAACCGCATTCATTGCTTTTTCAATATCTTCTTCCGGAACCAGTACTGTAATACGGATTTCAGATGTTGAAATCATATTAATATTCACTCTGGAATTATATAATGATTCAAACATTTTCGCAGCTACTCCTGGATTGCTCATCATTCCCGCACCTACGATTGAAAGTTTTGCAACTTTTTCGTTCCAGGTAATATCCTGAATTGTAAGTCTTTCTTTATTTGCATTCAGCACTTCAATTGCATGTTCAAGATCATCCGATGCAACGGTAAAGGAAATGTCCTTTGTTCCTTCTCTTCCGACAGACTGCAGGATAATATCTACATTAATATTATTAGCAGCCAGTGTATTGAATACAGCAAATGCTGTTCCTGGTTTGTCCTCTAATCCAATGACAGATATTCTGACAGTATCCTTATCTGCAGCCACACCTGTGACCAGTAATTTTTCCATATTTGCCCCCTCCTTGACTACGGTGCCTTCTGAACGGTTCAAACTTGACCGTACCACTAATTCCACATTATATTTTTTCGCCATTTCCACAGAACGGTTGTGAAGAACTTTTGCCCCAAGACTCGCAAGCTCAAGCATCTCATCGTATGTAACGGCATCCAGTTTCTTTGCAGTTTTTACTACTCTTGGATCTGCTGTAAACACACCGTCTACGTCTGTATAGATTTCACATTTATCGGCATGTAACACAGCTGCCAGCGCAACAGCTGTTGTATCAGAACCACCTCGTCCGAGTGTCGTAATATCATCATATTTGTTAACACCCTGAAAACCTGTTACAATAACGATCTTTCTCGAATCCAGTTCATGCATGATACGCTCTGTGTCTACTCTTTTAAATCTGGCATTTCCATAACGGGATGTGGAATGCATCATAACCTGAAAAGCATTCAAAGATACTGCCGGCACATCCAGTGCCTGCATTGCCATAGCCATGAGAGACACTGATACCTGTTCACCTGTCGTAAGCAGCATATCCAGCTCTCTTTTTTTAGCATTCGGATTGATCGTATTCGCCAGTGCGATCAGATCATCTGTCGTATCTCCCATTGCCGAAAGGACAACAACTACGTCATGTCCGGCTCTGTAGTCCTCAATACAGCGTTTTGCCACATTGAATATTCTTTCTTTATTGGCGACTGAACTTCCGCCAAACTTTTTTACTATTAACATGTTTCCTCCTGTGACAGACCAATCTGATTAATCCTGAATACGGATCATATGTACGATCTGCTCTTTGTAAAGTTTTGATCTGGTCTCATAATCTCCCTCCATCATAACAGGAGTTACAAATCCAAATTCTCCTTCCAGTTCCGGTACTTTTACCACTTCAATCTCTCCGTATGATTCCTTCAGCTGCGGAACCAGCTCCTCTTCCTTGCCTTTTATCCGTACAAAGAATCTTCTCTTGGAATCCGCCTTGTCTTCCAGTTGAAGCTTTTCTTCTTTCCACATCGTCATGATATTACGGTTCAGATGCTTTGCCTCATCTACAACATCCGCAACTACAGCACTCGCAGTTGGAAGTTTTCCGGCTCCGCTTCCATAGAACATCGCATCCCCTAATACATTTCCATGAACGAAAATAGCATTGAACACATCATTAACATTATAAAGCGGATGTTCCGGATATAACATACATGGTGCCACGATTGCATGCAATCTGTTACCCGCATAACGTCTGCTGGATGCCAGAAGCTTGATCGTTGTTCCCATTGCTTTTGCATACTTCATATCTTCAACGGTAATCTTCGTGATTCCTTCACAGTAAATATCTTCAAAATCAACCTGCTGTCCTGAGATCAGAGAAGAAAGGATTGCAATCTTTCTGCATGCATCATATCCTTCCACATCTGCTTCCGGATTTCTCTCTGCATATCCGTTCGCCTGTGCCTCTTTTAATACAGTGTCATAGTCCGCACCTTCATAAAACATCTTGGAAAGCATATAATTGGTAGTTCCGTTCAGAATACCTGTGATCTCTTCAATCTCATCTGCAGTCAGTGAAGAATTAAGCGGACGGATAATTGGAATACCGCCTCCGACACTTGCTTCAAACAAGAAATTAATATCATGTTCCGCTGCTATAGAAAGAAGCTCAGCCCCATGCTTTGCAACCAGTGCTTTATTCGATGTTGCCACGCTTTTTCCAGCCTGAAGGCAGCGTTTTACAAACGTATAGGCCGGCTCGATTCCTCCCATTACTTCTACGACAATCTTTACATCTTCATCCGAAACAATCGTCTCAAAATCATGTACGATCTTCTCCTGCACCGGATCCCCCGGGAAATCCTTCATATCCAGTACATATTTAATGTTCAGCTCATCACCGATTCGCTGATTGATGCGCGCTCCGTTGGTATTAATCACTTCTACCACTCCGGAACCTACTGTTCCGTAGCCCATTACTGCTATATTGATCATATATTCCCTCCTTTTAGCCGTTTGCGATTTTTTTCAGATATGCATTGATAAATGAATCAATATCCCCGTCCATCACGGCATTTACATTGCTGTTTTCTTCATTCGTTCTGTGATCTTTCACCAGTGTATATGGTTGCATAACATAAGATCTGATCTGATTACCAAATCCGATATCTTTTACTTCACCCCTGATATCCGATACTTTTTCTGCCTGTTCCTGCTCTTTCATAAGCTGCAGTTTTGCCTTTAACATCTGCATTGCCTTTTCTTTATTATGATGCTGTGATCTTTCATTCTGGCACTGCACCACGATTCCGGTTGGCAGATGTGTAATTCGGATCGCCGAAGATGTCTTATTAACATGCTGGCCTCCCGCACCGCTGGCACGGTAAGTATCGATTTTCAGATCATCTTCATCAATTTCAATATCAATATCATCTTCCAGATCAGGGAGCACATCACAGGATGCAAAAGATGTCTGTCGTTTACCGGCAGAATTAAACGGCGAAATACGTACCAGCTGTGCACTCCTTTTTCCGATTTCAGATATCCGTAAGCATTCTCACCTTTTACCTCAAAAGTAACTGCCTTAATCCCTGCGATATCGCCATCCAGGAAATCCAGCACCTGAAGCGAGAATCCTTTTCTCTCTGCCAACGGCAGTACATACGGTATAACATGCCTGCCCAGTCACAGGATTCCGTTCCTCCCGCTCCTGCATGAATGGTCATGATTGCATTGCATGCATCATATTCTCCCGACAGTAACGTCTGGATCTTCAGCTTTTCAAACACCTTTTCAAATGTATGAATTTCTTCCTCCAGTTCTTTTACCATTGCAGGATCTTCGTCTTCATATCCCATCTCGATCAGGAGATTGATATCTTCATAAGAAGTATAGAGACCGTGGATCGTCTCTACAAGTTCTTTTAAATTCTTAAGCTCTTTCATCAGTTCCTGTGATTCTTCCGGATTATCCCAGAACCCAGGTTCCTCTATCTTGCGTTCCAGTTCTTCGATTCTCCGCTCTTTTCCTGCAACGTCAAAGTGAATCCCTCATTTCGGCAAGAGGTTCTTCATAAGCGTTCATTATTGTTTTGAACTGATCTAATTCAACCATATTCCCACCTCTTTCTGTTTGAAATTATATGCTCAATTATCTGGCAGCCGTTCTTTCCCCGGCTGCCGTCTTCTCATATCTTATATTTCAATAAATCTAGTTCTTACGTCCGCAGCACTGTTTGTATTTCTTTCCACTTCCACACGGGCATGGATCGTTCGGATATACTTTCTTTTCTGCACGTTTCTTAGGCTCACGCACTCCCGTATCATCCTTATTGGTTCCGGTTACTTTGGCAACCTGCTCTCTTTCTACTTTCTGCTCCAGCTTAACGTGCAGGATCGTACGGACTGTATCTTCTTCGATACTTCTTGTCATCTCATCAAACATCTCGTAACCGATCATCTTATACTCAACCTTTGGATCTCTCTGTCCATACGCCTGAAGACCGATTCCCTGACGTAACTGGTCCATATCATCAATATGATCCATCCATTTTGCATCGATTACTTTCAGAAGAACTACTCGCTCGATCTCACGCATATGCTCCGGTTCCGGGAACTCTGATTCCTTTGCCTCGTAAACCTTGGCTGCACGCTCTTTCAGCATATGTTTCAGCTCTTTCTGACTGATATCCTTGACATCTTCTTCTGTAATCATTTCCATCGGAATCGTATTGCGGATCGTCAGGTTCAGTTCTGCCAGATTCCACTCATCGTAATCCTGATCCGGGCTGACCACCATGTCTACAACATTCTCTATATAATCATTCATCATATGGAAGATAGAATCACGCATGTTGTCTCCGTCCAGTACATGACGTCTTTCTTCATAAATAATTTCTCTCTGTTCGTTCATTACCTGGTCATATTCCAGCAGGTTTTTACGAATTCCAAAGTTGTTGCTTTCTATCTTCTCCTGTGCTTTTTCAATCGCACTGGAAAGCATCTTATGCTCGATCTGTTCGCCGTCTTCCACACCAAGTGCATTAAAGACATTCATCAGTCTCTCTGATCCGAACAATCTCATCAGATCATCTTCCAGGGAAATATAGAATCTGGATTCTCCCGGATCTCCCTGACGTCCGGAACGTCCACGCAGCTGATTGTCGATACGTCTGGATTCATGACGCTCGGTTCCGATAATCTTAAGACCACCCGCTGCCCTTGCCTCATCGTCCAGTTTGATATCTGTACCACGACCTGCCATATTCGTTGCGATCGTTACCGCATCATGAACACCTGCCTGTGCAACAATTTCAGCCTCGAGTTCATGGAACTTCGCATTCAATACATTGTGCTTGATACCACGGCGTTTTAACATACCGCTTAACAGTTCGGAATTATCGATTGTGATCGTACCGACCAGTACTGGCTGATGTTTTGCATGTGCTTCTTCGATCGCATCACATACAGCTCTGAACTTCTCTTTCTGTGTCTTATATACCGCATCTTCAAGATCCTTACGCTGAACAGGTAGATTTGTCGGAATTTCGATAACGTCCATTCCGTAAATCTCGCGGAACTCTTTTTCTTCTGTCAGGCTGTACCTGTCATACCAGACTTCTTCGCATATTTATTGAACAGGTTCTGGAATGTGATAGTCGCCAGAGTCTTGCTTTCTCTCTTAACCTTTACGTGTTCTTTTGCCTCAATTGCCTGATGCAGTCCGTCTGAATAACGACGTCCCGGCATAATACGTCCGGTAAATTCATCTACGATCAGTACCTCGTCATCTTTTACCACATAATCTTTGTCGCGGAACATCAGATTATGTGCTCGAAGAGCAAGGATAATATTGTGCTGAATCTCCAGGTTCTCAGAATCCGCAAGGTTTTCAATATGGAAGAACTTCTCTACCTTCTTCACACCATCTTCGGTAAGGTTGATATTCTTCTCTTTCTCGTTAACAATAAAGTCTCCCGTCTCTTCAATATCTTCACCCATGATGGCATTCATCTTGGTAAACTCGCCGCTTGCTCACCACGCTCTAACTGACGTGCAAGTATATCGCATGCTTCATAAAGTTTCGTAGATTCTCACTCTGTCCGGAATGATAAGAGGAGTTCTCGCCTCATCGATCAATACTGAATCGACCTCATCGATCAGAGCATAATTCAGTCCCCTCTGAACCAGCTGTTCTTTATAGATCACCATATTATCTCTCAGATAATCGAATCCAAGTTCATTATTTGTCACGTATGTGATATCACACTCATATGCGGCACGTCTCTCATCATTATCCATGCTGTTCAGTACTACACCAACAGTCAGGCCCAGGAACTCATGTACCTGTCCCATCCATTCCGCATCACGTTTGGCCAGATAATCATTGACGGTTACAACATGTACACCTTTTCCCTCCAACGCATTCAGGTACGAAGGAAGTGTTGCCACTAAAGTTTTACCTTCACCAGTCCTCATCTCTGCGATACGTCCCTGATGCAGGATAATACCACCGACGATCTGTACACGGTAGTGCTTCATTCCAAGTACACGGCTTGCTGCTTCTCTTACTACCGCATATGCCTCTGGGAGAATATCATCTAATGTCTCGCCATTTTCCAGACGTTCTTTAAATTCTTTTGTCTTTGCTTTTAATTCCTCATCCGAAAGTTTCTGCATGTCTTCATCCAGTGCCATAACTGCATCTGCAATCGGATAAACTCTCTTCAACTCATTCTGGCTGTGAGTTCCAAATATTTTCTGTATAATATTCATTCGCTATGTGCTCCTTATTCCTGATTATGGACGCAAAACGACCACTCTATTCCCCATTTTATCACTATCTATATTTCAATTCAACCGATTTATAAAGTGTTAACACTTTGTTTACGAAGGTTTCCCTTTTCTCTAACGATAATTTTTTATAACATCATACGGAATCTTTCCGCCAAAAAGATCCAACGCACTTCCGATTGTAAAATCAATCTTTCCATTACCAATTTTCCGAATACGTTCCAGATCATCAAGACTTCCAATCCCGCCGGCATATGTCACCGGTATTTCGGCTTGTTCCAGAATCTTTATCAGCTCTTCTTCAATTCCGGACGCCTTTCCCTCAACGTCCACACCATGCACCAGAAATTCGTCACAATATCCTGACAGTTTTTCCAAAATATCTGTATTCAGCTCCACATTCGTAAATGTCTGCCACCGGTCAGTCACAATATAATATTTTTCATCTTTTTTTCTGCAGCTTAAGTCCAGAACCACATGTTCTTTCCCGACGGCATCACACAGATTTTGCAGATTATCCCAGTAGATTTCTCCATTCTTAAATACATACGATGTTACAATTACATGGCTTGCACCGGCCTTCATATATTCCTCTGCATTTTCTGCCGTAATTCCTCCTCCAATCTGCAATCCATCCTGATATGTCTGCAGTGCTTTCAAAGCCTGCCTCTTTGTCTCCGGATAATATTCAGAAGTTGAAGGATTCAACAGAATTACATGTCCTCCCTTTAAGCCGTCCTTTTTATACAAATTTGCAAAATAATCTGCTTCCTGATCTGCCGCAAAGTTTTCTACCGCCTGATCTCCCTGATCAAGAAGCTGCCCCCTACAATCTGCTTTACTTTTCCATTATGTATGTCGATGCATGGTCTGAATTTCATAAATGCTTTTCTCCTTATCATATTCTTGATTATATTCTTTTTTCAAAACATTTTATCACACTAAAGTATCAGCGTCCAGTACAGATATACTGTACAAAATAAGGATGCAGAGATTTTACTTATCATTTCCCCACATCCTTATATACTATCTATTATTTTGCGTTTTTCGTATCGTTTTTATTAGTGTTATCCCGGTTCTGGTCTGTTGTTCCGTCATTATTCTGGTCCGTCTCATTTTTTCTGTCATTCGGATCGATATCATCTTCGATATCATCTACTCCATCCTGTACATCATCTCCGATTTCATCCATAACTCCATCATTTTCATTATTCCGGTCTGTCACATCATCCTTTACTGTATCATCTGTTCCGGTTGTACCTTCTGTCGCCGAGTTATCATTCGCCGCATTATCATCTGTATTATTTCCACAGGCGGTAAGCCCCATCATGATCCCCGTGCACATGAATACCAGCATGAATTTCTTCCATTGTTTCATTCTCATAATCTCCCTTCGTATATCTTCATCTATGATCAAGTATTACTTGTTACCAGTAATATCTGCATTTTCCAGAAATATATACGAATTTTTCTTTATCAGAATGCTGGTATATTTTTACATTCTTTCAGCAATCACACCACTTCTGTATGCAGCCAGAAGTACTTCCAGATCCGAAATCTGTTCTTTTAACTCTTTTCCGACATCTGTATCTTCTACTTTCTTCCGTTCCAGCGTTCTCTTTACCACCGTGCTGTCCGAATGAATATCACTTTCCTTTTCGATCGCTGCTTCTGTAGACTCAAATGGCTTATGCGCCGCCAGAATCAATCCATAGGAATTATAGATCAGTGTATAACCTGCGATTCCGGTCTCTTTCTGATAAGCTTTCGAAAATCCGCCATCTATAACCAGAACTTTTCCACCGCATTTCACCGGATTTTCTCCATCTTTACACTTTACCGGCACATGACCGTTGATTATATGCGCATCTTCGTTCTCAAGTCCGAATTCTTTCAATATTTTTTCCACTACTTTTTCATCTTCCAGTAAAAGGTAGTATGGATTTTTCTTCTCTTTATGAGTTTCCTTCTCCGCCAGGAAATAGCGTTCAAATGTCGCCATCTTATCCTTTCCAAACAACGGAGAATTTTCACTCAGCCAGATATACCACATGATATCTTTTCCACGTTCTTTTTTCTTTAGGATCCATAGCATAGAATCCTTTTCTCACATAACTTTCAAGTACTTCATAAAGCCCTTTGCCCTTATACGACCGGCCAAAGATCCTTACACTTTTCAAATTACCGTCCTCTTTTAACGGTACGCAGCCATGATAAAGAAGATTGCCGTTATATACTTTATATAATCCACCTTTGTTTAAAAGGAAATGCATATGACGCTGTAATTTTTCGCAGTTTTCAAACGCCCGTTCCAGACGTTCCATAATATCCTCTTCTTCTTTCGTCAGCGCATATGGTTTTTTCGGATCGATCGTCGGAAAATTTTTATCCAGCAATTTATATTCTTTTCCTTCTAACTCTATCGTTCCTTTTTCATAATTAATATGATGCAGTAAATTGCGCTTTTCCAGCTTAAACTCGGATTCTTTTTTATAATCTGGCTCTCAACTTTGAACTGGATCACAGAAATTGCTTTATGCATCTTTACATCCATCAACATTTCCGTTGCATTGTAATCCGGATTGCCTTTTAATTTAAAGCACTCACACGGATCATCTTTATATGTATTCATGGCAAATGTAGCCAGCGGAAGCAGGTTAATCCCATATCCTTCTTCCAGGATATCCAGGTTGCCATATCTTGCACAGATACGGATCACATTGGCAATGCAGCCTCTCTGCCCTGCTGCAGCTCCCATCCACAAAACATCATGATTTCCCCATTGAATATCAACCGAATGGTACGCCATAAGCTCATCCATAATAATATGTGGTCCAGGACCTCTGTCATAGATGTCTCCGACAATATGCAGATGATCAACCGTCAGACGTTGAATCAGTTCACTCATAGCTATAATGAATTTCTCTGCCCGTCCAATTCTTATAATCGTACTGACAATTGCATTATAATACGATTCTTTATCCGTCATATCATTTTTCTCTGTGATCAGTTCCTCGATCACATAAGCAAAATCCGGAGGAAGTGCTTTTCTTACTTTAGATCTGGTATATTTACTTGCTGTTCTTTTACACACCTCAATCAAGCGGTACAACGTAATCTTATACCAGTCCTCCATATTCTTCTCCGTTTTCTTAATCCGGTCCATCTTCTCTTTCGGATAATAAATAAGAGTAGCAAGGGTCTGTTTATCCCTGCTACTCATAGTATTCCCGAATACATCATCAATTTTACGGCGCACTGAACCAGAGCCATTCTTCAGAACATGCGCAAATGCCTCATATTCCCCATGAATGTCTGTCAGAAAATGCTCTGTGCCCTTTGGCAGATTCAGTATCGCCTGTAAATTAATGATTTCTGTGGAAGCTTTGGCGATGGTCGGATATAGTTGAGAAAGTCTTTCCAGATAACGTTCCTCTAATTGTCTCATAATTACCTCCCGGTCTTCCTGTATATTCTGCTGTTCATAACGATTATAATTGGATCACGTCAGACATATCATATCTGCCGGCCGGTTTCCAAGCCAGGAATTTTGCTGCTTCTACGGCGCCTTTTCCAAATACGGCCTTAGAATATGCTGTATGTTTGAATTCAATCACTTCATCCGGACCTGCGAAGATCACTTCGTGTTCTCCTACGATTGTTCCACCACGTACTGCCGAAATGCCAATCTCTTTCTGATCACGTTTCTGACGCACCTGACTTCTGTCATATACATAATGATACTGATTATCCGCCGCTTCATTAATTGAATCTGCCAGAGCAAGTGCAGTACCACTCGGCGCATCCAGTTTCTGGTTATGATGCTTCTCTACCAGCTCAATATCATATCCTGCCGGAGAAAGTACTTTTGTCGCATCCTTAAGGATCTTCATAAGCAGATTGATGCCAAGTGACATATTGGCAGATTTTAATACTGCTTACTTCTTTGCTGATTCTTCTACCTTTTCCAGCTGTTCTTCGGAAAGTCCCGTAGTACAAAGTACGACCGGCACCTGTTTTTCAACACAATAGTCAAGCAGTTCATCTGCTGCTGCCGCATTTGAAAAATCAATGATCACATCGGCCTCCACGTCACATGCATCGATGCTTTCAAATACCGGATAGTCATTTGGTACTTTGGTATATTTATCAACTCCGGCTACCAGTTCGATCCCTTCTGTGTTCTTGATTATATCTGTAATGACACGACCCATGTGTCCATTACAGCCATGCATGATTGCTTTTACCATATTCTTATCCTCCTTTTGTATACTTTGTTATAAAAACAAAGGATATCATATATGTAATGCATCTGTGAAAGCCTGCCGTTGGCAGTTTCTTACAAACGCATGGCGATGTATGATATCCTTCTCTTTTTCTTATTATGCTAACTGAATACCGAAATCTTTCATTGCCTGTGCAAGGTTCTTCTCATGTTCAGGGGATATCTCTGTAAGCGGCATACGAAGTGGTCCGCAGTCAACTCCCATCAGCTGCATTGCTTTCTTAACCGGAATCGGGTTTACTTCGCAGAATAACTGCTCGATCAGCGGCAGTGCTTTCAGCTGAAGTGCTGCACTTCCCTTCACGTCTCCGTTAAAATACTTCTCACAGATATCATGTGCTTCATCCGGAGCAACGTTTGACAGTACTGAGATCACACCTTTTCCACCGAGAGATAATACCGGCACGATCTGGTCGTCATTTCCTGAATATACATCAATGTTACCGTCTGTCAGGTTCATGATCTTTGCAACCTGCGAAATATTTCCTGATGCTTCCTTTATACCAACGATATTATCTACTTCTTTCACCAGTTTTGCTGCTGTTGCAGGTTCGATATTGCATCCCGTTCTGCTTGCAACACTATACATAATGATTGGTGCTGTTACTTCTTTTGCCACTGCACTGAAATGTCCGATCAGTCCATTCTGAGTTGCTTTATTATAATAAGGTGTAACCAAAAGTAAACCATCTGCCCCATATTCTGAAGCTTCCTTCGACATATCGATAGCAGTACGTGTACAATTAGAACCTGTTCCTGCAATAACCGGAACTCTCTTGTTAACACGGTCAATTGTGAATTTTACACACTGCATATGCTCTTCTTCTGTCATGGTAGCAGATTCTCCTGTTGTACCGCAGATTACAATGCTGTCTGTTTTATGCTCACAATGAAACTCAATCAATTCATCAAGTCTATCATAATTAATACTTCCATCTTCATTAAATGGTGTGACAATTGCCACGCCGGCTCCTGTAAAAATAGCCATAGTGATCCTCCTGACTTTCATATAATCTAATGAAATTCTATCATCAATTAAATATGATGTCAATCCGAACCCTTATCTAAACTTTTACCATCCCTTATTCATCCATACATTCCAGTTTACTGACCGACACTTCATATGCAACCCTTTTCTGCGATTCCGTTTCTGTAATTTTTTTCATATATTCACGGCTCTGAATTCTTCCCATTACCTGCACATGTTCTCCAACCTCAAAAGCAGAGGCAAATCTGGCATTCCTTCCCCAGCAGATACATGGAATGTAATCAGACTTTCCATATGGCCGGTTCACTGCCAGCAATAGATCTGCAATCTCTCTGCCAAGCGGTGTCTTACGGTAAACAGGCTGTTTGCAGATATAACCATCCAGAAAAATCTGATTCGTCTTTGCACCGTCAAGTTCTTCTTCCACAAATGTAATTTCCCTGACAAATACGGATAAAATCAGACGGTTTTTCATTTCTTCATGCCTGTTGTAGGACCTGAACTGTCCGTTTACCATAATGAATTCTCCCGTGTAATCTTTCGTAACATCAATCAGACGCTCCGAGATCATGAGTGGGATCCTGTCTTTGGAATTGCTGAGCCGCTTCACATCCACCTCTACCATATAGAAGCCTTCTCCAAATACTTCATGGCTGAATGAAAATGGTGTCACGATTTCTCCCATAACGGTTACCTGGTTGTTCTCAATCATCTTATCTGACATAATTTTGTAATCTCCCTTCCTCTGAATCGTATTTTGAGTCATTACAAAGTCTATGAATCAAATCAGTATTTTAGAACTAAATACTTGTAAATTTTAAAAAATGTGATAAACTAATGTGGTTGCAGATAATAATAGGTAGAGAAAAGGAAGATTCGTAATGAAGACAAAACGTGAAGATGTACGTAATATCGCGATTATCGCCCATGTTGACCATGGTAAGACAACATTAGTAGATGAATTATTAAAGCAAAGCGGTGTATTCCGTGAGAATCAGGAAGTAGCAGAACGTGTCATGGACTCTAACGATATCGAAAGAGAACGTGGAATCACAATCCTCTCCAAGAATACTGCCGTCACCTACAACGGTGTAAAGATCAATATTATAGATACTCCGGGACATGCTGACTTCGGTGGCGAAGTAGAACGTGTCCTTAAGATGGTTAACGGTGTTATCCTCGTCGTTGATGCATTCGAGGGAGCTATGCCGCAGACCAAATTCGTACTCCGCAAAGCTATGGAATTAAAGCTTCCAGTCATCGTATGTATCAACAAGATCGACCGTCCGGAAGCAAGAGCCGAAGAAGTGATCGATGAAGTTCTCGAACTTCTCATCGACCTTGGTGCTTCTGACGAACAGTTAGACTGCCCATTCGTATACGCATCCGCTAAGAATGGTGTGGCTGCACTTGAGATTTCGGATGAAATGAAAGACATGAAGCCTCTGTTTGAGACCATTCTGGATTATATTCCTGCACCAGAAGGAGATCCGGAAGCTCCGACTCAGGTTCTGATCAGTACGATCGACTATAATGAATACGTTGGACGTATCGGTGTTGGTAAAGTAGATAACGGTACAATCGCAGTTAACCAGGACATGGTTGTTGTCAACCATCATGATCCTGACAAACAGAAGAAAGTTAAGATCAGTAAATTATATGAATTTGACGGTCTGCAGAAAGTAGAAGTAAAAGAAGCATCTATCGGTGCAATCGTGGCAATTTCAGGTATCTCTGACATTTCCATCGGTGATACACTCTGCTCACCTGAAAATCCGACACCAATTCCGTTCCAGAAGATTTCTGAACCAACAATCTCTATGGATTTCGTTGTAAATGACAGTCCGTTTGCCGGACAGGAAGGAAAATATGTAACTTCCCGTCACTTACGTGATCGTCTGATGCGCGAACTGAACACAGATGTCAGCCTTCGTGTTGAAGATACCGAAAACATGGACGCATTCAAAGTATCCGGACGTGGTGAACTTCACCTTTCCGTTCTAATCGAGAATATGAGACGTGAAGGATATGAATTCGCAGTCAGCAAAGCTGAGGTTCTGTATCACAAAGACGAGAATGGTAAACTTCTTGAGCCAATGGAGATTGCTTACATTGATGTACCTGATGAATACACTGGTGTCGTTATTGATAAACTGAGCCAGAGAAAAGGTGAATTACAGACAATGGGTGCTGCCAATGGTGGATATACACGTCTTGAGTTCCGTATCCCATCCCGTGGTCTGATCGGTTACCGTGGTGATTTCCTGACAGACACAAAGGGAAATGGTATCATGAACACTGCATTCGACGGATACGCTCCATATAAGGGAGATATCCAGTATCGTAAACAGGGATCTCTGATTGCATACGAGACCGGTGAGTCTGTAACTTATGGTCTGTACAGTGCTCAGGAGCGTGGAACACTCTTCATCGGTGCCGGTGAAAAAGTTTATTCCGGTATGGTCATCGGTGAAAATGCAAAAACAGATGATATCGAAGTAAATGTATGTAAGACCAAGCATCTTACCAATACTCGTTCTTCCAGCGCAGATGATGCACTTCGTCTGACACCTCCGACGGTCCTCAGTCTGGAGCAGGCAATCGACTTCATCGATACAGATGAACTTCTGGAGGTTACTCCGGAATCACTCCGTATTCGTAAGAAGATTCTGGATCCTAAGATGAGAAAACGTGTAAATCGCTAATGAATAAACATTTACGGTTATAACTGACCGCACGAAAGCGGCAGAAATAAAATATATAAAACAGTTTTTGTTCACGAAAACCTGACAATTTATATATTTTATTTTCTGCCGCTTTTTTGTTCTCATCTGCAGCACACATTACTAAAAATTTTCCTTCTCCATTGTTCTTCATTTTGATATGATATCTTTCTTTGGGATATTGGCAAATATCTTTTTTTCACTTATACTGGAATTACAGCGAAAATCTATATAAAAGAAAGGAATCCACGAATGAAAGAACTGATTTCTCACCTTCTCAAACAGGTGGCCGCAATTCTGGAATATGTGATTGCATTTATGCTTGCGATCGGTATCATACTGCTTTGCCTTCGTATGGTATGTTCACTTCAGTATATTCCGAATCTGAACACCTATCCGAATTACGATGATCTTCTCGAGGTTTGTTTTAATCTGATCATCGGTGTCGAATTGATCCGTATGATGTATTCGCACTCTCCGAGTACCGTATTTGAGGTTCTGCTTTTTGCGATTGCAAGACACATCATTATGGACCACACTTCCATCTACAGCAGTCTGATCGGCGTCTGTTCCATCGCAGTCTTATTTGCAACCAGAAAATTCTTATTCTCCGAATTCGACATAGCAGACGAAACGGTATTCCGTGCTTCAACCAAGGCTAAAGTTGTCAACAAGATTCTCAGCGTGAACATTCCGCATGAAGCAGATGATACCCTTTCCAATGTACTGCTGCGGCATCTCGAAGAACAGAATATCACGCCCCGTGTTGGTGCATGTTATTACTTCCACGATTGCGGTCTGCGGGTTGCCAAACTTCATGATGGAAAATTTCAAGAATTCAGGTAATTCGTGCTATACATTAGCGGCCAAACATGTTATACTACACATATCAGATAGATTGCCGGTTCGAGTAACAATTGTCAGATTATAATTCATTTATTTGATGATTGTATAACGTGCAATTATTTGAAATTATGTCGCAAAGGAGTTGGGCATCATGAAATTTATTATTATTGGAAAGAACATCGATGTAACACCAGGCTTAAGAGAGGCCGTAGAAAGCAAGTTAGGAAAGTTAGGAAGGTACTTTACTCCGAATACAGAGATTCACGTAACCTTAAGTGTACAGAAAGGACATCAGAAAATTGAAGTAACAATTCCTGTAAAGGGTGGTCTGGTTCGTTCCGAACAGGAAAGTTCTGATATGTATGTATCGATTGATCTTGTAGAAGAAGTCATCGAACGTCAACTTCGTAAATATAAAAATAAACTGGTAGCACGTGAACAGGAAGGCGGTAACTTCAAACAGGAATTCTTTGACGCCGAAGATAATATTGAAGATGACGGCGAGATTAAAATCGTACGTACCAAAAAATTCGGATTTAAACCTATGTATCCAGAAGATGCGTGTGTTCAGATGGAACTTCTCGGACATGATTCTATGTTTTCTGTAATGCAGAATCAGACGAAGTGAATGTAGTATACAGACGTAAAAACGGAACATTTGGTTTGATCGAGCCTGAATTTTCTTAAATCGCAACTCATAATCTTATAAAAATATGGCAATAACAAAAGCTACACAATATCTCCTAAAGAACAGCTCCTTTCATGAGATATCGTGTACGGCTTTTGTATATTATTTTTATATTATATTTTCTTCCAAAATTGTCGGCACCCCATCAATCTCTGCATAATAACATTCTTCACCTGCTGTCATCTCTGCCTGCGCATTTGTCCCCTCAGTAATTGCATGCATAACCTGATCCACATCCGTTTTTGGAATCAGTACTTCCAGTTCTACTTTATCCGTATAGACAGTATCTAATATCTTCAGCTCTCTCTGCGCCAGAATATACTGAATCTTTCCAAATGTCGTATAGTCTGTTTCTATATGAAGTTTCACTCCTAAAATTTTCGTAATGACCACCGAGGCATCAAGTCCCGCTTTCACGCTCCCGAATATGCTCTGACCAGTCCACCGGTTCCAAGAAGGTTCCTCCGAAATACCGGGTCACCACAACAGCCACATTCCTCAGTTCATTTCCAAGCAATACATCTAGCATCGGTTTGCCGGCTGTACCGTTTGGTTCGCCGTCATCACTGCATCTTTGAAGCTGTCCTCTCTCCCCTATTATATATGCAAAACAGTTATGTCTTGCATCCCAGTATTTTTTTCTTGTCTTCTCTACAAATTCAAGTGCTTCTTCCTCTGTATTTACCGGTACCACAGTCGCAATAAACCGTGACTTTTTTTCTACAATCTCATCTTCTCCACCCCGATAAATAGTTCTGTATTCTGGTAACATATTGTCATCCTTTCGTATAATTTACAACTTTATACATAATATAATACCTAATTTCTTAAGATTTTCCTACTCAAATATGAAGTTTTCATTTTTTTCTTTATAAAAGAGTGTACATTTGCTATAATAACTTGGTATAAAGGAGGCTTAAACGCATGAACTATGGAAAGAAAAAAGCTGCGAAAAGGCAGAAAAAAATAACGTCCAAATCTACAATGCAGGGGAAACGCATCGTTGTCCGTTTGTTCAAGGCACTGCTGATCTGTATCGTACTTGCTGCAGTAGTCGGAATGGCCGGCGGCGGTCTTTTTATAAAAAAGATTATTGATGACACTCCGCATGTTTCCACTTCTGACGTTAAACCGAAAGGATTTACTACTTTCGTTTATGCTGATGACGGAAGCACTGAGATTGAACGTTTTGTATCTTCTGGTTCCAATCGAGTATACAAGTCTATTGATGAGATACCGAAAAATCTTCAACATGCTTTTGTTGCAATCGAGGATGAGCGTTTTTATAAGCATAACGGTATAGATCTTCAGGGTATTGCCCGTGCTGCGGTAGTGGGTATTGCCCGGGGCGGTTTTTCTGAAGGTGCCAGTACTCTGACTCAGCAGCTGATCAAGAACAATGTATTCCCGAACTTACAAAAGAGAAAAATTTCTATGATAAATTACAACGTAAAATTCAGGAACAGTATCTTGCAGTACAGATTGAAAAGCAGATGAATAAAAATGAGATTATGGAAAGTTATCTCAACACAATCAACCTTGGACAGAATTGTCTGGGTGTACAGTCTGCTTCTCAACGTTATTTTGGTAAAGATGTTTCCGATCTGACATTATCTGAATGTGCGGTAATTGCCGGAATCACACAGAATCCGACAGATTATGATCCAGTTACACGTCCCGAGAATAACAAGATCAGACGTAATAAAGTATTAAAGAATATGCTGGAGCAAGGCTATATCAGCCAGAAGCAGTATGATAAAGCGATGTCCGATGATGTCTATGCAAGAATCCAGGCAACCAGCGCTTCTTCCCAAGCTGATAATGCATACAGTTACTTTGTTGATGCACTTGCACAGCAGGTAATCCAGGATCTGAAAGATCAGCTTGGCTACACTGATACACAGGCTTACAATGCCGTTTACAGCGGCGGTCTCAGTATCTACTCTACACAAAATCAGGAAATGCAGAAAATCTGTGATGAAGAAGCTAATAATGATGCCAACTATCCTGGTCTGAAAGAGTATGGTCTTGATTATGCGCTGACGGTAACCCGTGCTGATGGATCGGTTGAAAACTATGGAAGTAATAATATTAAAAATTATGTAGAAAAAACTTACGGAAATGATCAGGACTTCTCTACTCCAGTGAAGATGCCGCAAAAGCAATGGTGGCAGAATGGAAATCCACGATTGCCCAGGAGGGTGATACCTATGATGAACGTATTACCATTACCCCTCAGCCACAGTCTTCTATCACAATCATGGATCAGAAGACCGGACAGATCAAAGCAATGGTCGGCGGCCGTGGAGAAAAAGCTTCCAGTCTTGGACTGAACAGAGCTTATCAGGGTTCCAAGAGACAGCCTGGTTCTACTTTTAAGATCCTTGCAGCTTATGCACCGGCATTAGATTCCTGTGATAAGACACTCGCAACAACAATTGATGATGAACCATATACCTTAAAGAATGGAAATGTTTTGCGGAATGCCAACAAACAGTACGGCGGTACAACAACGCTCAGAAATGGTATCAAAAAATCCATCAACGTAGTTGCCGTAAAGTTAAGCGATGAAATCACTCAGGAATTAGGCTATGAATACTGTGAAAAATTCGGTATCAGTACTCTGGTAAAAGACAAAACAATCAACGGCAAGGTCTTTGATGACAGCACTTCACAGACGCTCGCACTTGGTGGAATCACAGAAGGTGTCTATAACTATGAAATGTGTGCCGCTTATGCCTCTATCGCTAACGGCGGCGTCTATAACAAACCAACTTTATATAGTAAAGTTGTAGACCACGATGGCAACGTTCTTCTTGACGGAACAGGCGAATCTCATACAGTTATCAAAGACAGCACAGCTTATCTTCTTACCAGTGCAATGGAAGATGTTGTCAATTCCGGAACAGGTACAGCATGCCAGCTTCCGAATATGCCGGTAGCCGGAAAGACAGGTACCACAACATCCAATAAAGACTTATGGTTCTGTGGATTTACACCATATTATACATGTGCTGTATGGGGCGGTTATGACGACAATAAAGAATGTGATTATGACACAAGTTTCCGCTTCAGACTCTGGAAAGGTATTATGAGTCGTATTCACGAGAATCTGGAAAGTAAAGATTTTAAGGTTCCGACCTCTGTTGAGAAAAAGAGTATATGTACTATTACCGGAAAGCTTGCAACCAACGGATGCCCTTCTATTACAGAATATTTTGCCAAAGACACGCTTCCATCCGAAACATGTTCCGGTCACGGATACTCTTCCAGAAGAAAGTATAAGTCTTCTACAGAAGACAATGATACAACTGAAGATGCTTCTTCTTATTCAAACAATACAGGAAACAGTTATAACAATAATACAGGCACTACCAGTGATAATACCGGTGGTAACACAGGTGGTTCTACCGGCGGTAACACAGGTGGCTCTACCGGCGGTAATACAGGTGGCTCTACCAGCGGTAATACAGGTGGTGGTTCTACCGGTGGTAATACAGGTGGTGGTTCTACCGGTGGTAATACAGGTGGTGGTTCTACCGGTGGTAATACAGGTGGCTCTACCGGCGGAGATACTTCTCAGTAACCATACTGTACAAGCCTATGATATCTACAGAAAGGTATCTACAGGACCTGCCACTGGAAGCTCCTTCCAAATGCATGACAATAAAAACTGCGGGAACAAAATGTTTCCGCAGTTTTTATTATACCTGACATCCAAAAGGATGTATAACTCTCTAAAAGCTCTAAAGAATCAGTTTCGCAGCTCCACAGATACCGGCATCATTTCCTAGTGTAGCAAGAACAAATTCCGTATCTTTGTTCGCAAAGAATGCTTTTTCCTTAAAATTCTTTTCAACATACTGAAGAAGTACTTCTCCTGCTTTCGAAACGCCTCCTCCAATTACAATTGCTGAAGGATCTGCAACAGCTGCAAGATTAGCCATCGCATGTCCAAGATATTTTCCAAATTCCTCTGCAATCTCTTTTGCCACTTCATCGTCTGCCTTAACAGCATCAAATACGGTCTTGGCGCTGACTTCCTGTCCTCTTAATACAGACGCTTTATCATCCTTAGCCAGACGAATATTGGCAAGTCTTGTAATACCTGTTGCAGATGCATACTGCTCCAGGCATCCTGTGTTGCCGCAGCCGCAGTGATCTGTCTCTTCATAATTCACACAAAGATGTCCGATCTCACCACCTGCACCATGTGCTCCTACCAATGGTTTACCATCAATAATAATTCCACCGCCGACTCCGGTTCCAAGTGTGACCATAATAATATTTTTGCGGCCCTTTCCTGCACCCAGCCACATCTCTCCAAGTGCAGCTACATTGGCATCATTCCCTATCTCTGCTTTCATACCGGAAAGTTCTTCCATCTCTCTTTTTACTTCTTTATATCCCCAGCCAAGGTTCGCTGTATTCTGAACAACTCCTTCCGAATCTACCGGTGCAGGAACTCCGACTCCGATTCCTTCCACTTCATCTTTCGGAATCTGCTTTTCCTCTAACTTTTCATTCAAAGCAGCGGCAATATCCGGAAGAACGGCTTCACCCTGATTCTCTGTGCGTGTCTTAATCTCCCATTTATCTACAATCTCTCCTTCGGTTGTAAACAAACCTAATTTTACAGTTGTTCCCCCGATATCTACTCCAAAGCAATATTTCATTTTCTGTATTTCTCCTATTTCTTTATTAAATTCTGCTGAACACGTTTGTACAGTTCCTGAGCTGCATTATATCCCATCTGTTTCTGTCTGTGGTTAACTGCTGCCGTCTCAACAATGATTGCAAGATTACGTCCAGGACGAATTGGCAGATGATGGCAAACCACTTTGTTACCAAGGAATTCTGTATATTCTTCTTCGAGACCGAGGCGGTCGTATTCTTTATTCTTATTCCACTCTTCCAGAGTGATAACAAGATCAATATTCTGTGTCTCTCTGACACTTAATACACCAAACAGAGCCTTGACGTCTACGATACCGATACCTCGCAGTTCGATAAAATGTCTCGTAATATCCGGTGCCGTTCCTACAAGTGTCTCATCACTGACTCTGCGGATTTCAACTACATCATCACTGACAAGACGGTGTCCACGTTTGATCAGCTCCAGAGCCGCCTCACTTTTACCGATTCCGCTTTCTCCCATGATCAGTACTCCGACACCATATACATCAACCAGCACACCATGGATAGAAATGCATGGCGCAAGTTCTACATTCAGCCAGCGGATAATCTCTGCTGTAAATTCTGATGTCTTCTTCTCTGTCTGGAACACTGGAATATTAGCCTTTTCTGCCATTTCAAGAAGCATTGCCTCCGGCGGAAGGTTTCTGCAGAAGATCAGACATGGAATCTTGTAAGAAAGCAGTGTTTCATAAATCTTTTTTTTTCTTAACTTCATCTGTCATCTTCTCCAGGAATGTGTACTCCACATATCCTATGATCTGCACACGTTCGGAATCAAAATGTTCAAAGAATCCGGTAAGCTGCAAAGCCGGTCTGTTAATGTCTGGTATCTCAACTTCTTTTTCGGAAAGATCTACATCCGGTGTAAGATTTTTGAGATTCATTTTTTCAACGAGTGTTTTTAATTTTACTTTATTCGCCATATTCTTTTACCTCACACGTATTAAAAATCTGATAGCCATATTATACCATACTTAAGTATCCTGGTGAAAAAATTTATACACTTCCTGCGCAGATTTTTCATTCATGGACGGCAGCTCTTTCAGATCATCCACTGTTGCATTCCGGATTGCTTCAATATTTTCAAGCTCCGCATCAGGTCTTTTCTTCTTGCAGGTCCCACTCCCGGAATATCATCCAGTATCGAATGTACCTGTCCTTTACTTCTTAACTGTCTGTGGAATGTGATTGCGAACCGATGCGCCTCATCCTGTATTCTGGTGATCAGGCGAAAACATTCCGAATTACGGTCAATCGGTAATTCTACATTATTGAAATACAATCCTCTGGTTCTGTGATTATCGTCTTTTACCATTCCACACACAGGAATGTGCAGATTCAGCTTCTCCAGGACCTCCAATGCAATATTCACCTGTCCCCGGCCTCCGTCCATCATGATCAGATCCGGGAATGCCTGAAATCCGCCTGTCTCACTTTCATCCTGTCGTTCCCTTAATCCATGCTCGAATCTTCGGGTCAACACCTCATTCATACTTGCGTAGTCATCCGGTCCCTGTACACTTTTTATCTTAAATTTGCGATAATCATTACGCTTTGGCTTTCCATGCTCATAAACGACCATAGAACCAACCGAATCAAATCCGTTTGTATTAGAGATATCATAAGCCTCCATACGTATAATTCCGGTAAGTCCCAGTATTTTTTCCAGTTCCTTCACCGCTCCGATCGTTCTTCCTTCTTCACGCTTCAGACGTTCTTTGTCATTCTTTAATACCATCTGTGCATTCTTCTGCGCCAGCTCTACCAGCTTTTCTTTTGTCCCTTTCTTCGGTATACGAAGCCGTACTTTATGTTCCTTCTGGTCGTCAGCCACTCCTCTATAATCTCCTGGTCTTCAATCTCTTCCGGCAACATTAACTCGGCCGGGATATACGGTGTTCCTGCATAAAATTGCTTGATAAAGCTTGACAGGATTTCGCTTTTTGTATCATTTTCCGCAATCTTCAAATAAAAATGATCCCGTCCGATCAACCTTCCTCCCCGGATAAAGAAGACTTGTACAACCGCGTCCTCACCTTCCGAAGCCATTGCAATAATATCCCTGTCGTCCCCTGCTGTATCTGTAATCTTCTGTTTCTGAGCGATCTTCTGAACGCTTGCAAGAAGTTCCCTGTATTCTATTGCTTTCTCGAATTCCAGATTTTCGGATGCATCCAGCATCTTTTCTTCCAGTTCTTTTAATATCGGATCATAATTTCCATTCAGGAATCTTACTACTTCATCAATAGATTTCCTGTACTCTTCTCTGGAAATGTAGCCCTGACACGGCGCATAACACTGATGGATATGATAATTGAGACATGGACGTTCTTTTCCGATATCTTTTGGGAGTGAACGATTGCAGCTTCGAATATGATAAAGCTTTCGTATCAGTCAATAGTATCTTTTACTGCACCGGCACTGGTATACGGACCAAAATATTTTGCCTTATCTTTCTTCATCCGCCTTGCCATCATTACACGCGGGAAAGGTTCATTTACAGTTACTTTTATAAATGGATACGTTTTATCATCCATCAGCATCGTATTGTATTTTGGTCTGTGTTCTTTAATCAGATTACATTCCAGAACAAGCGCTTCCAGCTCGGAATCCGTCACAATATATTCGAACCTGGAAATATGTGTCACCATCTGTTCTATCTTGGCTCCCTTATTCCTGCTGCTCTGAAAATACTGTCGGACACGGTTTTTAAGACTGATTGCTTTTCCGACATAAATGATCGCATCTTTTTCATCGTGCATAAGATATACACCTGGTTTTCCTGGCAGCTTCTTCAGTTCTTCCTGTATATTAAAATTTTCCATATATGTCACCTGTACATTTTCTTTTACTATTTTCTTACCCGTTGCTTATGAATGTTACACAGATTCTTTTACAATCAGAAGCGAATAATAGCTGGCATGCTCTGGTATATCTTCCAACCGTTCATATATCTGTTCGTCTGCCATCCCACAATTTTCTATCATCTTTACATCCACATTTTTTTCTTCCAGGATTTCCCTTACCTCCGCTAATCTGGAAGCAGACTTCATCAGGACCTTCGTTCCCGGATATCTCAATGCGTTCCTTATATCATAGCTGGATGGAATCACATGAAGCTCATCTGCTCTGTCTGCCAGACTTTCATTCAGTTTTGATGCAGCTGCGCAAATGATGGAATCCCGTTTATAATTGATGTTTCATATCCTTTTTCCTTTATAATACGTTGAATATACATATAAGTCGAATAAATCGTTGGATCTCCCAATGTCAGATATGCTACATCTTTTTCCTTTTCCAGTTCCTCTATGATCCTTTTGGCAGCTTTCTCATAATTCTGATTCAGAATCTGTCTGTCCTTTGTCATCGGCGTATCCAGATCCAGATATTCTTTTTCTTCCATATTATCTACCATTCCTGCCGCAATTCTGTAACTGACCGCATGTTCCCTGCCCTTCGCAGGCACTGCTATTACCGGACATTTTTCTATCGTACGAACAGCCTTATACGTCATAAGTTCCGGATCACCTGGACCAACTCCGACTCCGAACAATCTTCCTTTCATGTTATATCTCCTCCAGAATAATCTTATCCTGCCTATTATATACCAGACAAATATAATTGAAAAGAAAAAAGATATGAAGCCGGCTCTTGCCATACTTCATATCTTTTGTTCTTTTTTATAGAATTCTATTCTTCATGAACAGATTCAGTTGCTGTTCCGACAGTTTTTTCTTCTGTCTTTTCTGATTTTTCCTGTACATCTGCGTTATGCGCATCATCTATATCATCTGCCGGCTTCATCACAAATCCTTCACCCTCTACCGGATTCATACCGATTCTTGCTTCTTCCTTCTTCGGTGCATCTGGATCAATTCCTTCTACTTCATGGAAAATCTCCATAAATTCTTTTCCGGTAATTGTCTCTTTTTCAATCAGGAATGCAGCAATTTTATCCAGCGCCTGTCTGTGATTTCTCAGAAGCTGTTTTGCCTCTTCGTAAGCATCTTTCAACATCTTCATAACTTCTTCGTCAATCTCTGATGCTGTCTGCTGTCCACAGTTGCTGACCGGGCGTCCGTCCAGATAACGGTTCTGAATAGATTCCAGACCGATCAATCCGAATTTCTCGCTCATACCATACTGTGTGATCATCGCTCTTGCTACGCTTGTTGCTTTCTCAATATCATTAGAGGCTCCTGTTGTAACCGTATCAAACACTACTTCTTCTGCCGCACGTCCTGCAAGCAGTCCGACTAACATTGCCTGAAGTTCTTTTTTGGTATTCAGGAATTTTTCTTCTTCCGGAGTCTGCATTACATAACCAAGTGCTCCCATTGTACGTGGAACGATTGTAATCTTCTGTACCGGCTCCGCATCTTTCTGCAATGCACTTACAAGTGCATGTCCGACTTCATGGTAAGAAACAATCCTTCGTTCTTCCTGGCTCATGATACGGTCTTTCTTTTCCTTACCTACAAGTACCACTTCTACCGCTTCAAATAAATCAGACTGACATACTGCATTTCTTCCATGCTTTACAGCATTAATTGCCGCTTCATTGATCATATTTGCAAGATCAGAACCTACTGCTCCGGATGTCGCAAGTGCGATTTCCTCCAGATTGACTGTCTCATCCATCTTCACATCTTTAGAATGAACCTTCAGACTTCTACACGTCCTTTCAGATCTGGTTTTTCAACAATGATACGTCTGTCAAAACGTCCCGGTCTTAATAATGCAGGATCCAAAATCTCCGGTCTGTTAGTTGCAGCCAAAAGTACCAGTCCTTTATTGCTTTCAAATCCATCCATCTCTGCAAGCAGCTGATTCAGTGTCTGCTCACGCTCATCATTGCCACCCATCTGATTGTCTCGGCTTTTACCGATCGCATCAATCTCGTCGATGAAAATGATACATGGTGCCATCTGCTGTGCCTGCTTGAACAGATCACGCACTCTGGATGCTCCGACACCGACATACATTTCCACAAATGCCGAACCACTCAATGAAAAGAACGGCACCTTTGCTTCTCCTGCTACTGCTTTCGCCAAAAGCGTCTTACCTGTTCCCGGAGGCCGACCAACAGTGCTCCCTTCGGAAGCTTTGCACCGACACTCGTATATTTTCCCGGATTATGGAGAAAATCTACCACTTCCTGTAAAGATTCTTTCGCTTCATCCTGTCCGGCTACATCTTTAAATGTAACTCCGGTCTGCTTTTCCACATACATCTTGGCATTGCTCTTACCGATTCCCATCATGCCGCCGCCCTTTGACATACGCTTTGTCATCCAGATGATCATTCCGACAAAGAATGCAATTGGCAGGAATGTTAAGATCACGTTCATCGCTACTGCCGATGTAGTATCCGGAATCTCCTGCTTAAACTCCACGCCTGCCTTCTCCAGACGCTTTGTCAGGTCATCGTCATTCACCACTCCTGTGTAATATTCCTGTGCAACCCCGCTGTCCTTGTCCTTTTTTGTAACAATCATGATTTTGTCACTCTGGATCTGTACTTTTCTGACCTCTCCGTCATCTACCATTTTCAGAAATTTATTATAGGTAATCTCTTTTGCAGAGGTCATTCCCTGAAACTGGAACAGTGCGATCACCAGGATCGATGTAATAACTGTGACCAGTAAAATAAACGATATACCCTGTTTATTATTCTTGTTATTCTTATTATTCTGGTTATCCATTTTAATCCTCCTGTATACCTAATTATTATATAGAGCGTCATGTTAGAAATCAATAAAAACATTATGAAAAGATTGTAAACTTCCTATGTGTTGTAGTATACTTGAAATGAAAATGCTTATGCCGCTTCCGGCGCATTTTTCTTTTCATTTTTATACAAAGTATGACGGCAGATCTGCATACAGCAGTTTTACCGCATCAAAAATCAAATAAATTTTAAACGAGGGCATATACTTATGAAAATTGGATTCGATAACGAAAAATATTTAAAAATGCAGTCCGAACACATCCGTGAACGCATCGGTCAATTTGACAACAAACTTTATCTGGAATTTGGTGGTAAACTTTTTGATGATTATCATGCTTCCAGAGTTCTTCCCGGATTCCAGCCAGACAGCAAGCTTTGCATGTTAAGAGAACTTTCTGATCAGGCCGAGATCGTCATCGTCATCAGTGCCGAAGACATTGAAAAGAACAAGATCCGCGGTGATCTTGGTATCACCTATGATTCCGATGTACTTCGCCTGATGCAGATTTATCAGGGACTGGGGCTTTATGTCGGAAGCGTTGTTATTACCAAATATAACGCTCAGGAAAGTGCTGAATTATTCAAAAACCGCCTGGAAAAACTGGGTATCAAAGTGTACCGCCACTACCTGATCCCTGGCTACCCTACAAATGTACCATTTATTGTAAGTGACGACGGATATGGAAAAAATGATTATATTAAGACAAGCCGTCCGCTGGTCGTTGTAACTGCACCAGGACCTGGAAGCGGTAAAATGGCAGTCTGCCTGTCCCAGTTATATCACGAACACAAACACGGAATCAAAGCCGGATACGCCAAATTCGAAACATTCCCAATCTGGAATATCCCGTTGAAGCATCCGGTTAACCTCGCTTACGAGGCAGCAACAGCTGATCTGAATGATATCAATATGATTGATCCGTTCCATCTCGAAGCATATGGTGAGACAACCATCAACTATAATCGTGATGTAGAGATTTTCCCTGTATTAAATGCAATGTTCCAGCGCATCTACGGTGAAAGTCCTTATAAATCTCCAACCGATATGGGAGTGAATATGGCCGGAAACTGTATCTGCGACGACGATGCATGTCAGGAAGCTTCCCGTCAGGAGATTATCCGCAGATACTATGCATCCAGAAGAAGACTCTTGCTTGGTGCATGCTCTGAAGAAGAGACTTATAAATTAGAAATGTTAATGAATCAGGCAAATATTACGGTTCATGACAGACCGGTCGTCGATGCAGCATTGACAGAAGCCGAACGGACCAACGGACCTGCGGCAGCACTGGAACTCCCGGATGGATCAATCGTCACTGGAAAGACATCCGATCTTCTCGGTGCATGCTCTGCCCTGCTGTTAAATGCATTAAAAGAACTTGCAGGTATTGAACACGAGATTAAGATCATCTCACCACAGGCGATCGAACCAATCCAAAGTCTGAAGACCAAGTATCTGGGCAGCCGTAATCCACGTCTGCATACCGATGAAGTCCTCATTGCACTCTCCGTAAGTGCCGCAACCAGCAAAGACGCCAGACTTGCAATGGATCAGCTTCCAAAATTAAAAGGCTGTCAGGTTCATGTATCTGTCATGCCGGGGTCTGTAGACATCAAACAGTTCAAGCGTCTGTCTATTCAGGCAACTTTTGAAGCAAAATATGAAAAAAACTCTGTATTTTTTAATAACAAAGGTGTATAATCTTAAAGTATTTTTTTGAACACTTTATAACAGAGAAACTATTTTTGACTTAAGGAGGAAGTTATGGCAGTAAAATACGTATTCGTTACAGGCGGTGTAGTATCCGGATTAGGTAAAGGAATTACGGCTGCGTCCCTCGGACGTCTGTTGAAAGCCCGTGGTTACACAGTCACAATGCAGAAATTTGACCCGTATATCAACATTGACCCTGGTACTATGAACCTGTACAGCATGGTGAAGTATTTGTAACTGATGATGGTGCTGAGACCGACCTTGACCTTGGACATTATGAAAGATTCATCGATGAAAGTCTGAGCAAGAATTCAAATGTAACAACCGGTAAAATCTACTGGTCTGTTCTTCAGAAAGAACGCCGCGGAGATTTCGGCGGAGGAACGGTTCAGGTTATCCCACATATTACAAACGAGATCAAATCCCGCTTCTACCGCAACCCTGCTGCTGAGAATACGGAAATTGCCATTATTGAAGTCGGTGGAACTGTTGGTGACATCGAAAGCCAGCCTTTCCTGGAAGCCATTCGTCAGTTCCAGCATGAAAAAGGACATGAAAATGTTATCCTGATCCATGTTACACTGATTCCATATCTGAAAGCTTCTCAGGAAATGAAGACCAAACCTACACAGGCAAGTGTAAAAGATCTTCAGGGAATGGGAATCCAGCCGGATATCCTGGTATGTCGTTCTGAATATCCGCTCGGTGTCGGAATCAAGGACAAGATTGCATTATTCTGTAATGTACCTGCTAACCATGTACTGCAGAACCTGGATGTAGAATATCTCTACGAAGCACCTCTTGCAATGGAAAAAGAGAACCTTGCAGGTGTCGTATGTGAATGTCTGCACCTTGATTGTCCGGAACCAGACTTAAAAGACTGGACAGAGATGGTTGACTACCTTAAGAATCCAAACACAGAAGTCACAGTTGCTCTGGTTGGTAAATATATCCAACTTCATGACGCTTACATCAGCGTGGTAGAAGCCTTAAAACATGGTGGAATCTTCAGCCGTGCAACCGTAAATATCAAATGGATCGATTCCGAAACTGTTACTGCCGATAATGTAGATGAATTACTCGGTGATGTAAGTGGTATTCTGGTTCCGGGAGGATTCGGTACACGTGGAATTGACGGAAAACTCGAAGCAATCAAATATGCCCGTACACACAATGTACCTTTCTTAGGTCTGTGTCTCGGAATGCAGCTTTCTATCGTAGAATTTGCAAGAGACGTTCTTGGATATAACGATGCACACAGTGCTGAGCTTGATCCGAACACTACACATCCGGTTATCCATATCATGCCGGAACAGATCGGTATCGAAGACATCGGTGGAACTTTAAGACTGGGAGCTTATCCTTGTGTTCTTGATAAGACATCAAAAGCTTACGAAATGTATGGAACAGAGCAGATCAGCGAACGTCACCGTCATCGTTATGAAGTAAATAACGATTATCGTGATGCACTAACTTCTCACGGCATGAAGCTTTCCGGACTTTCACCAGACGGAAGAATCGTGGAAATGATCGAGATTCCTGAGCATCCTTGGTTTGTTGCCACTCAGGCTCATCCGGAATTAAAATCAAGACCGAACAGACCGCATCCATTGTTCAGAGGATTTATTGAAGCCGCTTTGAAATATCAGAACGACCATAAATAATATGATATAAAAAGGAAATCTGTTGCATGTTTATATATTGCAACAGATTTCCTTTTTTATCTGCATATACTATAGAGAAAATGACAGCTTCTCTGTATTTCTGATCTTATACCTTATATTTCTCTTATAAAGACCAGCTTACAGAACTTCCCTTTTCGTTCTTTTTTCACCACAAGTTTATGATCTATCTGCTCCTTCAGTTCATTTACATGAGAAATAATTCCAATCAGTCTGTCCTTATCTGCAAGATCATTCAACACACGGATTGCCTGATCTCTCGATACATCATCCAAAGACCCGAATCCTTCATCAATAAACATTGTATCGAGATGGATTGCACCTGCTGTATTCTGGACAATATCTGAAAGTCCAAGTGCCATGGATAAAGCTGCCATGAAAGACTCTCCTCCCGATAATGTTTTTACATCTCTGACCGTATCTGTTGCCATATGATAAACATCCAGATCCAGTCCGGCCTGTCCCTGGCTACCCAGTTTTTCTACATCTCTGCATTGCAGAATAAACTCTCCTGACGTCATACGAACCAGTCTCTTATTCGCAGCACGTATGATCTGACGGAAATACTGCCTCTGAATATAGGTCTCAAAATCAAGCTTGGCACTTCCGCTCAGATTCCCATTTGCTGTCTTACTCAGATTTCCAACAATCTCATACTGCTTCTGAAGTCCACTGTTCTTTTCAAAATTACGTTTCAGATTGTCTCTTATCTCACGGTTTCTTTCATTGGTATTATGAAGTTTCATATATTCCTTACGGATTTCTTCCAGCTCTCCGGATGCCTCTTTTATCTCCCGCGCAATCTGTTCCGTATCTTTTCTTTCTTTTCCCTCTAACTGTTGCTCAAGCAATGTCCTGTTCGCTTCCAGTTCCTGCAATTCTTTCTGATATGCCTCTATCCATTGTTCTGCTTCTTCCAGTTCTCTCTCAGTCATACATTGACTATGGTAGCTTTCTTCGTCCTCAAATCCCTGCTCTTTTATAATCTGTTTATAGGAACGTATCTTTTTCTGTACTTCTTCCTGTGATTGCACGACAGATGCTGATACGGTCTTCTGTTGTCCTTCCAGTTCCTTTTCTTTATTCTGCTTTTCCGTAAGACATCTTGTTACCGTCTCGTAATTATTTCTGACCAACTCAAGTTTTCCTGTTATCTCTCTCAGATGTTCTTCGGCTTCTTCCATCGTCTTGTATGGAAGCTTCTCCTCCATTGCCTGATACTCCGCCTCCAGCTTTGTATACATAAGTTTTGATTCCGTCAGACTCTGGCTGGTCTTTCGTTCTTTTTCTTCCAATTTTTCTATCTGGTTCGCAATCTGTTCCTGATTCTCTTTTAACGTTCTACATCTTTCAAAAATTTCTTCCAGCTGTTTCAATCTTTTTTCCGTTTCCATAAGCGTACGCTTCAGGCTTTGTATCTTCTCTTTCCAGCCAATTCCAGTTATATCTTCCACCTCATCTTTTATATTCTTTTCGAAGTGTCAGACAGATTTCCTGTGCTGCCTGATATCCCGCAAGACATTTCCTGAATGCTTCTGTTTTTATATCTCTTATTTTTTCTTTCTTATCCCTTTCAGCTTTTGCAAGTTCCACTTCCGCCTGCGTCGGCGCCTCATCACTCAAGGCTGCAATCTGTGGATGTTCTCTGGAACCACAGACCGGACAAGGCTGCCCATCTTCCAGATTCAAAGCAAGTATCCCCGCCTGTTCATTCAGGAACTTGTGATACTTCATTTCATATTCCGCCCAGGCATTTTCATAATTCTTCTGCTCCCTGTCTGCTTCCTTCTTTGCTCTTTCGCAGTCTTCTTTTAATTCTTCTTTTCTCTCTTCCTGATGGTCAAGCTCTTCGTAATGGCGTATCTGTTCTTCTATATGTTCTTTTTGATTCCTGCATTCATTTATGCATGTTTCTATCTTTTCATATTTCTTTAGAAATGTTAATATTTCTTTTCGATTGTTTTGCAGGATTTCTTTCTTCTGTAGTATGGTTTCCGATTGATTAAGATAGTTTTTTATTTCTTTTGTAATTTTATCTAATTCTTCTTTTTTTGCATTCATACTTTGATACTGTAAAATTGCATCCTGTATCCGCACCTTTTTTTCTGTAAGTACTGTCTCTTTTTCCGTCTTTTCCCGGCCAGCTTCTTTCTGTTTGTCTGTTAATTCCTGTAGCTGCTTCCGGCATTCCTGTAATTCCTTTTGAAGACTACGTTCCTGTACTTCCAGTTTTGTCAGGCGCTTTTCTTCCTCCAGATACCTTTTTTCTTCTTGCAGTACACGTCCCGCCTTTTTACCTGTTTGTATCCGTCCTGTTAAAAACTCATATTTCGCTTTTTCCGGCATTTTTTCTTCCAGTCGGCTCAATACCCGTTCATACGAATCAAAGAGCTGATTCAGCAGTTCTGCTTCCTTCAGCAGTCGGTTCTTATCTTCCAGTACCATCTGCGCCCGGGAAGATTCTTTTTTGCATACTTTTTCCCACCGGTTTCCCTGATCAATGATCTCTTTCAAAATCACGGATATACGTTCTCTGTCCGGAATATCCTGCCCGGCAATCACCTTCCACTGCTTTATAAGTTCATTTTCTTCTGTACATTTTTCCAGCTGAACTTCTTCCGGCCACACACCTCCATCCTTCTTATATGACGGATATTCCACTCTGGCCATCTCAAGTTTCATTTCCTGAAGATTTTGTTCCAGCTTCACATATAACTGTACAGCCTGTTTTTTCAGTTCTTCCTGTATCCTGTAGTAAAACCGCGTCTGAAATATTCTGGAAAATATCTTTTTCCGTTCCCTGGACTCAGCCAGCAAAAGCTTGAGAAATTCTCCCTGTGCAATCATGGAAATCTGCGTAAACTGGTCTGCATCCAGTCCGATAATCTCGGAAATCTTCTGATCTGTCTCTCTTTTCTTTCCTTTGAATATGCTGCCGTCCGGCAATGTCAGTTCTACCTTCGGAGTTTCTTTCACATATCTCGGCGACCCGTCTGCATATCTTCTTTTCCCAAGTCGTAGATATTCCGGGTTTCTTCGTATCTTGTATTCTTTCTTTTGATACAAAAAAAGTGTACTCTACATAAGTACTCGTTTCTTCTCCAGCATACTGGCTTCGCATCATATTTCCATCTCTGGTTCCTCCGCTGGTCCTGTCATACAATGCATAAGTAATCGCATCAAAGACCGTCGTCTTACCCGCACCTGTATCTCCTGTAATCAGAAACAGACCATTCGGGATCTCCGTAAAATCAATCTCTGTTTTACCGGCATATGATCCAAATGCCGACATAATTAGCTTTACCGGTCTCATCTACTCAACTCCCTTCGCCTTATCGAAGATTTCTTTCATGATCGTCTCTTCTTCCCCATTCATCTCTCTTCCCTGCATCTCCTTATAGAATTCCGCAAAAGAAGTAAAAGGATCTTTCATGACCAGTTCTTCATCCATTTCTTTTAATTTTGTTCTTGTCCGCTGATTATCCACCCGGATCTCCAGTATATGGGAAAATATCCGTTCCAGCTGCTCTTTCGGCTTATACGGATCGATTTCATCTGTCAGTGTAATACTGATATAATCATCTTTTTCCGTCTCTTGGGCTTCTTTTATAATCTCATCCAGTGTTCCTTTTTTCTTTCTGACATCTCTTAACGGATGCAGCGGGTAATTTTCAATTTCCGGCTTCTCGCCTTTTGCCTTTAATGTCACCACGGTAAGACTTTTATTCTGTGTACTCTCGCTGACCGAATACTTTAAAAGCGTTCCACAATAGCGGATCTCCGGTTTTCCGATACACTGTGCACCGTGAAGATGCCCCAGTGCTACATAATCAAATTCTTTCACCGATCCAATATCTACGTTATCAATCCCACCTACAGAAAACACTTCCGAATCACAGGTTTCCGGGCTTTCCGCTTTTTCGCCCACATAGAATTGATGTGAAACTAATACATTTCTTTTATCTTTATAATCTATCTTTTCCCGTTTAATAATTTCTTTTACAGCATCTGAATACGTTTCCGGTGTTCCATCAACAAAAATATTTTTTACATATGCCGGCTTCATAAATGGAAGCAGATAAAAATCCACCTCTCCATATGCATCATGCAAAGTTACTTTTTCAATATGTTCTTCCGGTCTTTCAGGAACATTGCCGGCAAGGTAAATATGATGTCTCTTTAAAATCTCAGATGCATACTTCAGACGATCCGGCGAATCGTGGTTTCCACTGATAATCAGAATCGGAATCTCTGGTGTAATCTCTGAAAGATCCGTCAGGAACTCATCAAATACATTCACAGCTTCTGCCGATGGAACGGACTTATCATAAATATCTCCGGCGATTACAATTGCATCCGGCCGTAATTCTTTTGCATAAGTAATAACTTCTTTTAATATCACCTGTTGATCTTCTTTTAAATTATAACGATGAAGCTGCTTTCCAATATGCAGATCCGATAAATGAAAAAAATTTCATACCTTTCCTCATCCCTTCTATTTTATTTGCATCTTTCTCTATTTTACACTATAATTAACTTATCTAACAAGTCTATACAAGAAAACGATAAACACAGATATGAGGTAATAAATATGTTAAGAGAAATTAATTTGGATGAAATATCCGATGGAAGATTATATAGCAGCAATGACATGGCCAAGACAGACTGTAAAGGATGTGATGGCTGCTCTGCCTGTTGTCATGGCATGGGAAATTCCATCGTCCTTGATCCACTGGATGTATACCGGCTTTCCACCAATCTTTCCAAATCTGTAAACGAACTGCTGACCGGCCCTCTGGAACTTAATGTTGTAGACGGTATCATTCTTCCGAATCTGAAAATGGCCAGAGCCGAAGAAGCCTGTTCCTTTCTGGATACTAATGGACGCTGTACGGTCCATGCATTCCGTCCCGGAATCTGCCGTATGTTTCCTCTTGGACGCTTTTATGAAAATCGGTCTTTCCAGTATTTCTTACAGATACATGAATGTCCAAAAACAGACCGTTCCAAAGTAAAAATCAAGAAATGGTTGGATACACCGAATCTGAAAACTTATGAAAAATATATAGCCGACTGGCATTTCTTTCTGAAAGACCTTCAGGAATATGTTATGAATCTTGCTTTCGATTCTTCTGCGAATTCTGACGGAACCGCCAGGACGATCAGTATGCATGTGCTGACGCAGTTTTATCTTACGCCTTATCCGGAAGATGGGGATTTTTATTCTGAATTTTATAAACGATTAGAAAAAGTCGCGGCTTTTCACTCAATCAATTGGTATTTAATTTATCATCGTGGCCTCTGAGTCCATGAGAAAGACTTGGTGTTATGTTTGTGGCTAAGATTCCGTGATGTAAGAAAATCTAAGGGCGTCCAAATCTCCGTTAGTTTTTCTAAACATCCCTCCATATACACCACAAACACAACACCAAGTCTTTCTCATGTCATGATTAGCCAATGATACTAAATTCAACAGCGGAATTATAACCTTTGTATGTGATCAGAAAGTTAATAACCGTAGATATAAACTTACCATAATTCAATGTAACCTCTCCCTGAAGATTTAATTTCAGCTGATCGAAGTTCATTCCTTTCCTCATTGGTCTCTCATTTTGTACCTTTTTTATCTTATCATTTTTCTGATTTGACGGTCAATCATCCTGTTCTTATTTTCTTTCATGACATCCCCTCTATTTAGCCAGACACTTCTGAATTTTTTCCAGATTCTCTGCAAAATATATTCCTTCCTGCTTTTCTCTGGATGAAAGATCCATCTCTATCATATGCTCCAGAAGCTGCTTCAGGCTGTCATAATATCCGTTCAGATATATAGAATACACGGTGCATCCAAATGCTTTAGCGTATACCTTGGACATTCACCTCCGTGATCTCTTCCAGTGTTCCCGTTCCTCCCGGAAATGCAATGAACGCGTCTCCAAGTTCTATCATCTTTGCCTTTCTTTCTGACATATCTTTCGTCGTGATCAGTTCCGTAATCTCGTCATATACAAATCCTGCATCAATAAAAAACTGTGGCTCTACACCGATTACTTTACCACCGGCCTGCAATACACTTTCTGCAAGTTCTCCCATCAGGCCAGATTTTGAACCGCCATATACAAGAGTATTTCCATTTGTTCCAATCCACGCTCCCAACTCACGCACTGCTTCTTTAAAAAATGGGTCATTTCCTTCATTTGCTCCGAGATATACTGTAATATTCATTTTATCTTCTCCTTGTAAATCTTCTATTACTCTTTCAAATAACGGATAGTTCTTCCAATGCCTTACACATATTCAACGAGTGCTAATTCAGTATCAATTCTTTTTCTCCATACAATGAATGCATTCATCTTTTTATAATCCCGTTCATAAATCATCTGGATTATCTCAAATACTGTCCTTATATCTGTATTACGGAATCTGATTGTTTTGCTCGGACCCCTGCTTTTTTCCTGGTATAAAAGCATAGATTTCCGAAATGTAATCAGACTATAGACGGTGACACACACCTTTGACAATTTTGAAATATGCTTTGTTGTATTTTAACACAGCAGTATATATAATTGCAAATAAATTATAAACATTTATATTGACTATAAAAAAAGAAGAGGATCACCCGCTCTCTTTCAGGCAACCCTCTTTCCCCATTCATTATAATTCTATATGAATTTCTTATTTCATTACAATATTAATGATCTTCTTCGGAACATAGATCTCTTTGATCACATTTCCTGTCAGCTTGTCGGCAATTGCTTCTTTACCTGCTGCAAGTGCTTCTTCTTTGGAAGCGTCTGCAGAGATCTCGATAACTGCTTTTGTCTTTCCGTTGATCTGTACCGGAACTTTGATCTCATCATCTTTCATAGCGTTCTCGTCGTATTTTGGCCATCCGGCTTTGAATACGCTCTCTGTGTGTCCCAGTTCTTCCCACAGTTCTTCTGCAACGTGTGGTGCGAATGGTGACAGAAGTACTGCCATTGTAGATAATGTCTCTTTGTCGATTCCGCCTCTTTCTTAGCGATCTCAAGCAGTTTGTTGTTGTGCTCCATGAATGCTGAGATTACTGTATTCAGGCTGAAGCTTTCCAGACGTGTTGTTACATCGTATACCAGTTTGTGACGCTCTTTGATCATCTCTTTTGTTGCTGTGATGTCTGCGTCCTTGCTGTCCATAACAAGGTTCCATACACGTTTCAGGAAACGGTTTACTCCGTCGATTCCTCTGTCATCCCACTCAGCATCTAACTCCGGTGGTCCAACGAAGAGTTCATACATTCTCAGGGAGTCACATCCATAGTCTCTTACCAGATCATCCGGTGATACAACGTTTCCTTTTGACTTACTCATCTTAATACCGTTCTTACCAGTGATCATTCCCTGGTTGAACAGTTTATGGAATGGCTCGTCAAAGTCTACGACTCCGATATCATATAAGAACTTGGTGTAGAAACGTGAATACAGAAGGTGAAGTACTGCATGTTCTACTCCTCCGATATACATATCTACCGGAAGCATCTCATCTGCTTTTTCTCTTGATACGAGTTCTTTATCATTGTGGTTATCTACGTAACGCAGGAAGTACCATGAAGATCCAGCCCACTGTGGCATTGTGTTTGTCTCTCTCTTTGCATCAGCTCCGCACTGAGGGCACTTGCAGTTTACCCACTCATCAATTGCAGCCAGTGGAGATTCTCCTGTTCCTGTAGGCTCGTAAGATTCTACTTCAGGCAGGCGGAGTGGAAGTTCTTCTTCCGGTACCGGTACATTTCCACATTTTGGACAATGTACGATCGGGATTGGCTCTCCCCAGTATCTCTGACGAGAGAATACCCAGTCACGCAGTTTGAAGTTCACTGTCGCACGTCCGATTCCACGCTCTTCGATGATATGTGGTGCTTCTTTCTTCAGTACAGAAGATTCCTGTCCGTTCCATTCTCCGGAATTGATCATGGTTCCGACAGCATCTGTATAAGCCTCTGTCATGTTCTCAATCTCTTTACCGTCTTTTGCAATTACCTGGATGATCGGGATATTGAACTTTGTAGCGAATTCAAAGTCACGATCATCGTGAGCCGGTACACACATGATTGCTCCTGTACCATAGTCAGCCAGTACATAATCAGACAGCCAGATCGGAACTTTTGCTCCGTTGATCGGATTGATCGCATAGCTTCCTGTGAAGACACCTGTCTTTTCTTTATCCTGCATACGGTCTACGTTAGACTTCATAGAAGCATCGTAAATGTACTGCTCTACTGCTTCTCTTGTCTCATCGTTTGCAAGACTCTTAGCCAGTTCATGCTCTGGTGCCAGAACCATGAATGTTGCTCCGTATAAGGTATCTGGTCTTGTTGTGTAAACTGTGATCTTCTCGTCTCTTCCTTCTACAGGGAAATCAACCTCTGCTCCGTAAGATTTACCGATCCAGTCAGCCTGCATCTTTTTAACCTTTTCAGGCCAGTCCAGTTTATCCAGGTCATTTAACAGTCTGTCTGCATATTTTGTGATCTTTAACATCCACTGACGTAAGTTCTTCTTTGTAACCTCTGCTCCGCAACGTTCGCATTTTCCACCGACTACTTCTTCGTTTGCAAGACCTGTCTTACATGAAGGGCACCAGTTGATCGGGAATTCTTTCTCATAAGCAAGACCTTCTTTAAACATCTTAACAAAGATCCACTGTGTCCATTTGTAGAAATTCGGATCTGTTGTATTTACTTCTCTGTCCCAGTCATAAAGAGCCGCGATCTCATTGATCTGACGTTTGATATTCTTAATGTTGGCAGCTGTGGAGATCTCCGGATGAACGCCCATCTTAATTGCGTAATTCTCAGCCGGAAGTCCGAATGCATCCCATCCCATTGGATGAATGATGTAATAGCCCTGCTGTAATTTATAACGGCTCCATACATCAGAGATTACATATCCTCTCCAGTGACCTACGTGAAGTCCGTTTCCTGACGGATATGGGAACATATCCAGGCAGTAATATTTTTCTTTCTTATTTCCATTCTCATCATACTGGACGTTTACCGGGTTTTCTTCCCATTTTTCACGCCACTTTTTTTCAATTGCCTTATGGTTATAAGGGATTTTTGACATTTTTTCGTCCTCCTGTTTTTTATATGGTAACTACTCATACCTGACAGCTTTGCTTGCATACTTTGGTATAAAAAAAGCCTGTTCATCTCGCTTTATAAGAGACGAAAAAGGCTCATATTCCGTGGTACCACTCTTTTTCACCCGACATCATCTGTCAGATGCACTCATTGATCTTCTGTAACGGGAAGTTCCCGCTTCTGCCTATGTTATCATGATTCCGGATAAATACCTTGTATCCCGTATCTTCTCTATCCACATGATCTGTTCAGCAAAAGAACTCTGAGGCGAGTTGGGAGTCTTCGTCTGCTGCCTTGCACCAACCGACAGTTCTCTTGATAACGCTGGACTCTTAATACTCCTCTTCTGCGCTTTTTTCAATATTCTTCATTATTATATGAAGAATGTTAAAATAAGTCAAGGCCTGTCTTTAAGAAAGTGTATAAATCCACTGTGCCTTCTGCTTTCAGCAACATTTTATCCAAAAAAAATTGTCAGAAAATTCATTTTTTTGGTTGTTATTGCCAGTTCCATAGTGTATAATAAGGATAAGTAATTACTACTGATGCAGATCAGTAAATATGATACATAAAGGAGAGTGTTTACCATGGTTTATTTATTAGCAGGTCCTAAAGGAACAGGAAAAACACAGCAGATGATCGAGCAGGCTAACGAGGCTGCAAAAAAATGTAATGGAAACGTCGTATTCATCAAAAAAACTCACCGCGACACAGCAAGTGTAACTTTTGATATCCGTACTATCTGTATGGATGATTTTCCGGCAATCACCAATATTGACGAATATATTGGATTTTTATATGGTATGTACAGTTCTAATCATGATATCGAATGTGTATTTATTGACGGAATCTTAAAACATGCCGATATCTCACTGGATAATATTCCAGCATTTATCGACCGCCTGAAACAGGTTTCCAAAGAATGTGAAGTTGAATTCTATGTCAGCATCAGTGCAAGCAAAGAAGATCTTGCTGACGTAAATATGGAAGGATGCAAATATCTGAACTAATCCTTTCTGAATAGAAAGATCTGACAGTCCATTTCTACAATGGACTGTCGTTTTTGTTGTCTGAAATACTGATAGTATTTTAAAATACAGGAGAAAAAGTATGAGCGGAATCAAAGATGCAAAAAAGAAGAGAGCCCGAAGGAGACGTAAGCGACAGATACAACGTATCTTATTAATCATTGCCATGGTATTGATCCTGATTGGATTTATATTCCTGGTCCGAGCTGCCATCCGCACTGTTGTAAATAAATTCACCGTCCCTGCAGTTACAACTTCGGCAAATAAAACAGCCGGTACCAAAAGCACTGCCGGAAAACATAAAACCAAAAAGAAATCTGCTTCAAAAAAGAAG
>ENA-OQBJ01000115-OQBJ01000115.1-human-gut-metagenome-genome-assembly--contig:-NODE-115-length-40631-cov-3.714399_pt1 | contig 40631 bp, 41 predicted proteins | sample MGYA00242743_ERZ504545 | MGnify/ENA primary metagenome ERZ504545 (study PRJEB26092, sample SAMD00036252) | human gut metagenome | host: Homo sapiens | study: EMG produced TPA metagenomics assembly of... | reverse complement strand
CTTGCAAAGGAAATTGTCAAAATTTAACTTTTTTCAATTGTTGTTGATCTTAATTTTTTAAGAATTAATTAATTTAATTAGTTTGTTTAATTGTTTTCTTCTTTTTCGCGGAGAGAACGGGATTCGAACCGTGATACGCTTTTGGCGTATACACGCTTTCCAGGCGTGCCTCTTCAACCACTCGAGCACCTCTCCTTTTTACCATCAGTCGGGGAGATATTTCAGTTATTTTTATACCCCGCGCTGATTTCAGTCACAAATGTATTCTTTTTTTTCGTCTTACATAACATCGAGCCTACAAAAGTTTACTTTTGAAGTCGAAATTAATAAACTTTAAAAACTTTTCTCCGCATTTGTGAAGACTTTTAAAGCATTTTCTGTAGTCTGGGAGGCGATTTCCGACAAAGGTACTCCATAGATTACCGAAAGACATTCTGCCACCTTTACCAGATTTGCACTTTCATTCCGTTTGCCACGATAAGGCACAGGAGCCAAATAAGGTGAGTCGGTTTCGAGCACGACGCGCTTCAAAGGCACATTCTTCAAGACTTCGGGAAGAGTACTTTTTTTGAAAGTAACCACTCCATTTATACCTAGCATAAAAGATTCGTACTCCAACAGCCGTTCTGCATCTTCACTAGTACCCGTGAAACTGTGGAAGATTCCCCGCAAGGCTGTATGCTTGTAACCCGACAATACCTCCAGCAGTTCCGGATAAGCTTCCCGGCAATGTATAATCAGAGGCAGGTCGTATTCCAGTGCCCACTTCACCTGTTCTTCAAAGACAATCATCTGCTCCTCACGGAAGGTCTTGTCCCAATACAAGTCAATACCCACCTCACCGATTCCATAAAAGCGATGAGAAGAAGAAGTCAGATACCCTTTCACTTTTTCCAGACGTTCCTTCCAACCGGCATCTACCGATGTGGGATGAAAACCAATCATCGGATAGCAGCAATCGTGCGCCTCACACAGCTTGAGCATAGCCTCGACCGTCGTATCATCAATGTTAGGCATAAACAAGCGGGTCACTCCCGCTTCGACTGCACGAATCACCGCCAGTTCACGGTCAACATCAAACTCTTCGGTATAAAGATGGGTATGAGTATCAATCAGGGCGTTCATATCTTTACAATTTACGGTCCATTAAATGACAAACAAACTTCTTCAGTTCTTCTTTAAGAGAGGATTCCACGTTTACCTTATCCAGCAACTCCAGCCCTTCCTTATAATAGGCATCAATGCGAGCCTGACAAAGTTCAGGAACTCTTACCTTATTATATAGAGCTGTAACCGACTGGATTTTTTCTTCAGCCACGTAGTCCATAGCACGAAGCCAGTTCAGAAATGTTTCCTTATCTTCTCCTTCAGACAAGCTCAAGGCGGTAATCAGCATAAAGGTCTTCTTATTGCAAAGAATATCTCCTCCAATCTTCTTTCCAAAGACAGCCGGATCACCATACACATCCAGGTAATCATCCTGCAACTGGAAAGCCAGTCCCATCTTAATGCCAAAATCATAGAGCAACTGCGCATCCTTTTCGGGAGCACCTCCCAAGATGGCACCAATTTTCAAGGCTGCCGCAAGCAACACGGAAGTCTTCAGACGAATCATTTCGATATACTCGTCGACCGTCACATCCAGACGATGCTCGAACTCCATGTCCCACTGCTGTCCTTCACACACCTCAAGGGCGGTACGGCCAAACACTTCCATCACTCGTTCCACACATTCAAGCGGACATTCCTTCATCATGAACTGATAAGCAAGAATCAGCATTGCATCCCCGGAAAGGATAGCCGTATTCTCATCCCATTTTTTATGTACCGTAGACTTGTTGCGTCGCATATCCGCCTTATCCATCAGGTCATCGTGCAGCAAAGTAAAGTTATGGTAGGTTTCAATGCCTGCTGCCTGTGAAAAGATACGGGTCACATCTTCCTTATATAAATTATAAGCCAATAGCATCAGCACCGGACGCAAACGCTTTCCGCCCAACCCCAATACATACTCAATCGGATCATAAAGTCCCATCGGCTCCCGCATATAAGAAAGGTTTCCGATATATTCGTGAATCTGCTGTAACAATTGTTCGCTTGTCTGTTGTTTCATGGAAATGTAATTTAAGATAAGAGAAAAAAGAAAGGCTGCAAAAATGCAGCCTTCACTTTATTATAACGGTCAATAGATTACTGCAACTTAAAGGTTACAGGCACGGTATATTTTACACGTACAGCTTTACCACGCTGCTTACCTGGTTTCCATTTCGGCATCATCTTGATCACACGGAGTGCTTCCTTATCCAAGTACGGGTCTACACTACGCATAACCACCGGGTCAACGATAGAACCATCCTGGTTAACTACGAACTGGATGATTACACGTCCCTGTACACCGTTTTCCTGTGCGATAGTCGGATACTTGACGTTCTTACCAATGAACTTCAAACATTCAGCCATACCACCCGGGAATTCCGGCATTTCTTCTACCACCTGGAAAATCTGCTGTTCTTCCGGTTCTTCTTCTTCTACTTCAACCGGTACATACTTGATTTCCACAGCCTGGTTGTTTTCTTCACTTGACTGGATAGTAGATTCTTCTACGTTTGCATCATTTTCTGCAATCTGAAGAACTTCTTCCACTTTCGGAGCTTCAGGAGGAGGAGGTGCCTGCTTCTGTTCTTCCTGTTCAGTGATAGGAATCATTTCCTCTTCAAAGATTGGTTCGGTGATACCGGTATCGGTAGTGACCTGCTTGTCACGTTCTGTCCATTCGAACGCTACAAACATCGCTGCCAAGATCAGTACGAAACCTACCAATAACCACGTGGTCTTTTTACCCTCGAGGTCCGCTTTCGGCGATTTCTTGACTTCCATAAATGTGTTTATTAAAGGTTAATACTCTATACGTGGCAAAGGTAGCATAATTCCCCGAAACTCCGACACCCCAACATAAAAATAATGTAAAACAATGCATATTTTTTATTCCCACTTGAAATAATCAGCATATCGCCTTACGTGTTCTATGTTTCCCAGTGCGGAAACGTAGGGTTCACGCAAAGAAAACCTACGTTTCGGCCATGAGAAACATAGGTTTTCCGGAAAGGAAACGTAAAAAACACAAACAGGTATCCGAATCATTGCTACAACGTTTTTTCATCTCTGGAATCCCAAACGAATTTCTACCTTATATTATAAGGAAGAGACTCCAAAAACTTTATCCAAAACATCCGATATACAAAGGATTTACACTATCTTTGTCAATGCGAAATCTATTTTATCGAAGCCGAAACATGAAAAAAATTATTATTGCCATCGACGGATTCTCTTCCTGCGGGAAAAGCACCATGCTAAAGCACATTAGCCAAAGAAATCGGATATATCTATATAGACAGCGGCGCCATGTACCGGGCCGTTACACTGTATTGTCTGGAAAACGGATTGTTTAATGCCGACGGAAGCATTCAGGAAGAAGCGCTCCGCCAGCAGATGGGACAAATCCAGATTTCCTTCCAGCTCAACCCGGAAACCCAACGCCCCATGACCTTCCTTAACGGGAAGAACGTGGAAGAACGTATCCGCACCATGGAAGTCTCCTCGCATGTCAGTCCGGTGGCAGCACTCGACTTTGTGCGCAAGGCCTTAGTTCAGCAACAGCAGGAAATGGGCAAGGAAAAAGGAATCGTGATGGACGGAAGAGACATCGGAACAGCCGTATTCCCGAATGCGGAACTGAAGATTTTCGTGACAGCCTCTGCCGAAATCCGTGCACAGCGCCGTTACGAGGAGCTGAAAGCCAAAGGTCAGGATGCTTCGTTCGAGGAAATTCTTCACAACGTGGAAGAACGCGACCGCATTGACCAGAGCCGGGCAGTAAGTCCCCTGCGCAAAGCTGACGACGCGATTTTGCTGGACAACAGTCACCTGACCATTGCCGAACAAAAAGAATGGCTGAAAGAACAATTTGAAAAAGCTGCACATGCATCACATTGAAATAGATAAGGACTCTGGGTTCTGCTTTGGAGTGACAACTGCTATTTCAAAAGCAGAAGAAGAACTGGCAAAGGGTGTACCTCTGTATTGCTGGGGGATATTGTACACAACGGTCAGGAGTGCGAACGACTGAAGGCAATGGGATTGATTACCATCAACCACGAAGAGTTTGCCCGACTGAAGAATGTAAAGGTCTTATTAAGAGCACATGGAGAACCTCCTGAGACTTACGAACTGGCCCGGAAAAACCACATCGAAATCATCGATGCCACTTGTCCGGTAGTGCTGCGCCTGCAAAAAAGAATCAAGCAGGAGTATGACACCACTCCCCACGACAAAGACAGACAGATTGTTATTTACGGGAAAAACGGCCATGCCGAAGTGTTGGGACTGGTGGGCCAGACCGAAGGCAAAGCATCGTCATCGAGAAGCTGGAAGAAGTCAGCAAACTGGACATGAACAAAGACATCCGCCTGTATTCGCAGACAACCAAGTCGCTCGACGAATTCCGCCAGATAGTGTCCTACATCGAGACCCACATTTCACCGGAAGCCTCCTTCCAGTACTTCGATACCATCTGCCGTCAGGTAGCCAACCGCATGCCGCATATCCGGGAATTTGCCGCCAGTCACGACCTGGTTTTCTTCGTTTGCGGACATAAAAGTTCCAACGGGAAAATCCTCTTTCAGGAATGTAAAAAGGTCAATCCCAACTCTTACCAGATAGACAAACCGGAGGAAATTGACAAGGCCTTATTGTCACATGCACATTCCATTGGAATCTGTGGAGCCACCTCTACCCCTAAATGGTTGATGGAAGCGTGTAAAAAAGTTATAATGGACGAATAATAAAGAAGAAAATCAGTTACAATATAAATTCATATTTGTACTTTTGCTTCATAAAAATCAAACTAACAACTAACAATTATGGGAACTATTAAATGTATTGGTATTCTTACATCCGGAGGAGATGCTCCCGGCATGAACGCCGCAATCCGTGCAGTCACCCGCTCTGCCATCTACAACGGATTACAAGTTAAAGGTATCTACCGTGGGTATAAAGGATTGATTACAGGAGAAATCAAGGAATTCAAGACTGAAAACGTCAGCAATATCATACAATTAGGAGGTACCATCTGAAAACAGCTCGCTGTCAGGAGTTCCGTACGCCGGAAGGCCGTCAGGTAGCTTATGAAACTATGAAACGTGAAGGTATCGATGCACTGGTAGTCATCGGTGGTGACGGTTCGTTGACCGGTGCTCGCCTGCTGGCTCAGGAATTTGATGTACCTTGTATCGGATTGCCCGGTACCATCGACAACGACTTGTATGGTACGGACACAACCATCGGATATGACACTGCCCTGAACACAATTTTGGATGCAGTAGATAAAATACGTGATACCGCTACTTCACACGAACGTTTGTTCTTTGTGGAAGTAATGGGACGCGACGCCGGCTTCCTGGCATTGAACGGTGCCATTGCTGCGGGTGCCGAAGCTGCCATCATTCCGGAATTCAATACGGAAGTGGACCAGTTGGAAGAGTTCATCAACAACGGTTTCCGCAAATCAAAGAGCAGCTCTATCGTGCTGGTAGCTGAAAGTGAAATCACCGGTGGAGCCATGCACTATGCAGAACGTGTAAAGAACGAATATCCGCAGTATGACGTACGTGTGACTATTTTAGGACACTTGCAGCGTGGTGGACGCCCGACCGCACACGACCGTATCATTGCCAGCCGTATGGGAGTAGCCAGCATCCAGGCCCTGATGGAAGGTCAGCGCAACGTCATGATTGGTATTGAAAACGACCAGATTGTGTACGTTCCGTTTGCCAAGGCTATCAAGAACGACAAGCCTATCGACCACGAACTGGTTAGCGTATTGAACGAATTGTCAATCTAACGAACATTCCATATAAAGAATCCCCCTTCAAAAAGCATTTAAACGTCTTTTGAAGGGGGATTTTTGTATACTGTATTTTCTTCTTTTATTTTCTCCGGCGATTTCTGCGGTGCGTACGTGCATGACGTTTATAACGTATCCAGCGGCGGCGAATCTGCCAGGCACTCAGTCCTACTACCACCAAAAGAATCAGAATCACAATCCCGCTATTCAGGTTGTCGCCTTTTACGCGCGACCAGATTTCCAATACATCTACCGTCTTGTCTCCAAAGTCACGTATCATGGCACAACGGGCTATCACAGACTTATCGGGATACTGTGTGTTACGCAGCTTCACCTTCTGTGCCTCCGGACCGAAGAAATAGCTGGCATCGACTTCCGTATCCAGGGTAGAATCAATGCAAGCTTCCAGAATTTCCGGAGCTGCAATGGCACTCACATACCCGTTCTCTTCCATGTTACGCAAAGCGATATCCGGCCTACAAAGGAAGTTGATAAAATAGCTGGCTGCCTTAGGATTCTTGGCATACTTAGGAATTACCCATCCGTCGTACCACACATTACTGCCTTCTTCCGGAATGGTATAGGCAAGGTCCACTCCTACCGTTGCCGCTTCTTCCATGGCCCACTGTGCATCTCCGCTCCAGGTCATGTTCATCCAGGCCTTGCCTTTGGTCATCATTTCCTTACCAAAGTCCGCTTCCCATCCGGCCACATTCGGCTTCAACAACTTCAGATATTTTTCCACCGAGTCCATGGAAGCCGGTGAATAGTCGTTCATCAGGTCAGCCACACTGCGGGTGCTGTCTTTCAAATCCTCGCGATGCGCATACAGCAAAGCCATACCGTACGAATCGCGATAGGCATCCTTCATCAGAATCTTGCCGGAAAAGCGTTTCTCCCACAGACACCCCCATGACTTCAGGTCTTTTTCGGAAACAAACTTCTTGTTATACAGCAGTCCGGCCGTACCCCACATATAGCACACGGCATAACGGCTAGCGGCAAATCGCCTTCACCGTCAGTTTATCTATCTGCTGACGGATATAGGGTGCCACTCCGTTCATGTAATTGGGTGAATGAGCAAAAGCCGTATCAATAGGCTGCAACAAGCCTTTGTGCAGCATTCGTTCGATGATATACTCGGAAGGACACACCACATCAAAGTCTTCATGCCCTTTCTCAATTTTTGTCAGCATGATTTCGTTGATGTCAAACGTCTGATACACGATGCGGATATCTTCTCCCGTCTGCTCCTTATAATATTCCTGAAAATCTTCCAGTACGCCTTCACCTATGTAGTCTGCCCAGTTGTACACCTTGAGCACATTTTCGCGCGATTCATTGGCGTTGTAGCATCCTGTCAACAGACAACATACACACAAAGCCACCCACCAGTTCCACCTTTTCATCTTCTGTTTCATTTATTCTTTGCTTTGTCAGCTCTACGGTTAATAATAATCAGCAGCACCAGTATCACCACAAAAATCACGGCCGACAGCGGACGAAGTTCCGGCGTCAGACCGCCCTTGCGGGCATCGGCATAAATATAGGTAGAAAGCGTTTCCAGCCCCTGATTTCCGATGGTAAACACCGTTACCGCAAAATCGTCGATAGAAATGGTCAGTGCCAGCAGGAATCCGCTTACCATTCCCGGACGGATTTCCGGAATAATCACTTTCCACAAAGCCTGCATAGGAGTAGCTCCCAAATCGAGTGCGGCCTCATACAGGTTCGGATTCATCTGTTTCAGGCGCGGCAACACACTCAGCACCACGTACGGAGTACAGAAGGTGATGTGTGCCAGCACTACGGTGGTAAATCCCTGGGTAATGCCTAATGACACAAACAGCAGGAACAAGGAAATACCCGTAATAATATCTCCGTTCAATATAGGAATGGTATTGATGAATCCCATGGCTTTCCGGCTGCGGGCCTTCAGATTGTAGATTCCGATGGCAGCCACACTTCCCAACAAAGTCGATACCGTCGCAGCAATAAAGGCAATGGCTATTGTGTTTATCAGCGCATTCATCAGGGAATGATGCGCTCCGGTATTACAAAGCGAACGATACAGATTCAGCGAAAAACCTGTCCAGTTGCCCAACACCTTTGCATCGGTAAAGGAATAAATCACAATAATCAATATCGGAGCATACAGCAACAGCAGCAATACCCAAAGATAGGTCTGCATCAGCACTTTCTTTACCATACCTGTCCTCCTTTCTCTGAATCACTCTTTTCATCAGAACTAAAGAGTGAAGTGGCCGCAATCAGGAACAGCATAATCAAGGAAAGGGCTGCTCCATAGTTCCACATACTGTTGTTGATATTCTCCTGAATAGTCGTACCAAACAACTTGATGTTGTTCATGGTCAGCAATTCTGCAATGGCAAAGGTAGAGATGGTCGGCATGAACACCATCATGATGCCGCTCACTACTCCAGGCATGGACAGAGGAAATACCACCTTCCAAAATACCTGGAAAGAATTGGCTCCTAAATCCTGGGCTGCTTCCACATAACTCGGGTCCATCTTCTGAAGAGTATTGTAAATCGGATAAATCATGAAAGGAATGAAGTTGTAAATCATTCCGAATATCAACGCTCCTTCTCCTAAAGGCAGACTGGCAAAGTCGAACAAAGCTACGGTAGCCAGCGTACGTATCAGGATGTTGACCCACATCGGCAGGATAAACAGCAGAATCAGCGTACGCGAATAGCTTGAGTTACTGCGACTCAGAATCCAGGCCGCCGGATACCCCAACACGATACAACCTATCGTTGTCAGTATGGCTATACCGATGGAATAAATAAAGGTATTGACAGCTTCCGGATGAGCCAGGAACTTCCGGAAGTTTTCAAGCGTCATACGACCTGCATCATCGGTAAATGCATATACCACAATCAGCAGAAGCGGAACAATCACAAAAATGATAGAGAAAATGAGATAAGGAAGTGTCCAGCTTCGGCGTGAAAGAAAAAACAAACGCAGTTTATTCATCGTTCCTCCTGTTTTACACGTACCCGAATATCTTCAGGAGCAATGGAAATACCCACACGGTCTCCATCATCCCATACATCATTCGTATCGACAAACACATTCTCATCCCAGTCTGACCATACCGTCAGGTGGTAATGGTTTCCTTTGTACAAAATAAACTTGACTTCTCCGGTCAGCATGCCGTCTTCTGCATTGTCCAGCAAATTGATTTTCCCGAAATCCACGTCTACCAGCACATCGCCCAACGACACTTTCTGAAGGTCTACCGGTGCACATTCAAACTCACATCCTAAGAATTCCACATGAGTTTCATCGATAAGCTTACCTTCAAAGGTATTGCAGATACGCTCTTTCTTCATGATGTGAATATCAAACGGCTTGACCAGCATACCCACTTCGGTTCCGGCCTCGAAAGCGTGATAATCCTGCACCACAAACTCATAGCCATGGCACAATACCACCATTTCATAGTGTACTCCCTTAAAGATACACGATTGTACGGTACCACGAAGCTGTGCCATATCCGACATCGGGAAAATATACAAATCCTCCGGACGAATCACCACATCCACCGGTGTGTTTTCGCCGAATCCTTCGTCCACACATTCAAAGTCACGATCGCAGAAATGTACCAACTTATCCTTCACCATACTCCGTTCAGGATATTACTTCTCCGATAAAGTCGGCCACGAACGAGTTAATCGGCTCATTGTAAATGTCGGTAGGGGTACCAATCTGCTGGATACGTCCCTCACTCATCACCACGATGGTATCACTCAATGTCAGGGCTTCTTCCTGATCGTGCGTCACGTACACAAAGGTAATGCCCAGCGTCTTGTGCATTTCCTTCAACTCCATCTGCATATCCTTACGCATCTTCAGGTCAAGCGCAGCCAGCGGCTCGTCCAGCAATAACACCTCCGGTTCGTTCACAATGGCACGGGCAATGGCCACACGCTGCTGCTGTCCACCCGAAAGCGAGTTGACATCGCGGTACTCATAGTCGGTCATGCCCACCATCTTCAGGGCAGCTTTTACTTTTTTAAGTACCGTATCCTTTGGCATCTTTTTCAGTTTCAAGCCAAAAGCGATATTGTCATACACATTCAGATGAGGGAATAAGGCATATTTCTGAAAAACTGTATTGACAGGACGCTTGTGAGGAGGAGTCTGGGTAATCTCCTCCCCTGCAATACGAATCACCCCTTCCGAAGCGGTCTGAAATCCCGCTATCAGGCGCAGCAAGGTCGTCTTACCGCATCCTGAAGGGCCCAAGATGGTTACAAACTCTCCCTTTTTGATGGATAAATTGATATTATCCAAGGCTGTTTTTTCACCAAAAAACTTTGATACACCCTTTACCTCTATAATAGGTTTAATTTCACTTTGCATCATTTCTTGAAAATTAGTTCGCAAAGTTACATATTAATTCATTTCACAAGGCATATCACCCTTATTTTTCTTCCTTATTTTTAATTAGTCCAATAGGAACAAGCCGTTTTGAATATTTATTCATCACTCCTGCTTCAACCCGGAGAAATACATTTCCAGTAGTTTTCTGGCTGCCGAGAAAGACGTTGCCCGTCCTTCCAGTACATCTTTTTCCTGCAAGGGAAGCAAGGAAGCGATTTCCGGATTCTGATAGAAGCTGTCGCGCAAATGCTCATTGATGGTTTCATACATCCAGTATTTGGCCTGCTCGTTACGACGGTGTTCAAAATAACCGTTCTTGCGGACGAAGTCGATGTAGGCATACACCATATCCCAGATTTCCTTGACACCGATATTATAAAATCCGGAATACGTCAGCACCTGAGGAGTCCATCCGGATTCGGGAGCCGGGAAAAGATGGAGCGCATTACGGAAATGTGTAGCAGCCAACTGTGCCTTCTCTACATTGTTTCCGTCAGCCTTGTTGATAATGATACCATCGGCCATCTCCATGATACCGCGCTTGATACCCTGCAACTCATCGCCCGTACCGGCCAGTTGAATCAGCAGGAAGAAGTCTACCATGGAATGTACGGCTGTTTCACTCTGGCCTACTCCCACAGTTTCGACAAAGATTTTATCAAATCCGGCAGCTTCGCACAAGATGATGGTTTCACGGGTCTTACGAGCCACACCGCCCAATGAGCCAGCCGAAGGACTGGGACGGATAAAGGATTTAGGATGTACCGACAATTTTTCCATTCGGGTCTTGTCACCCAAAATACTTCCTTTGGAACGTTCACTGCTGGGATCTATGGCTAACACGGCCAACTTTCCTCCTTTTTCTTCAAGCACATGCAGTCCGAATACATCAATCGATGTACTCTTTCCAGCACCAGGCACTCCACTGATACCGATACGGATAGAATTACCCGAATAAGGGAGGCATTTTTCAATGACCTCCTGTGCCAGCACCTGATGTTCCGGCTTGACACTTTCTACCAGCGTGACCGCCTGGCTCAGCATGGTCACATCGCCTTTCACAATACCTTCCACATACTCGGCAGCAGAATACTGACGACGTTTGGGTTTCTTTCTCAGATTCAGATAAGGATTAACAATGGAGGGTTGTTCCACTCCCTGGTTCACAGTTAACCCCTTATAAGCTTCGTTGTTTTCGGGGTGTTCCATAAAAGTTTTTATTTTTCGGACGATTTCAGCCGGGCTTTCACACGGATGGTAATCATCGGTTGGTTAGGATCATCGGTAATCATCAGGACACGGGGCGTACCTTTCACACGATGAAGGTTCTGTGCCAGAACAGTAATCTTCATCTTGGTCGATTCACCCGGTTTCAGCACTCTCTTTTTCAGTTTCACAGCCAAAGCCATGCTGAACACCTGCATATCCTGAATATTCAGGTCAGAGCGACCTGTATTTGAAATGACAATCGTCTGTGACTTCTTTTGATTGGGTTTCAAATCCACAAATTCCAGTTCCTTAGCCGACAAGGTAATCTGAGGAGGATTGTTTTTCTGCTGTTCGGTCAGTTTGGAGAAGTCAGGCAACAGAGCCACTGATACAGGTATTTCATTCTCACTGCCAACTTTATCGCCCGGGAAGCGGGACAGATAAACAGAAGCGCGTGTAATACCTAATTTCGGCAATTTCTCAGAATCCAGGGTCACCAGAATCTTTCCGGTCTTTCCACGTCCCAATTTTTCAGGTTCAGCCTTTGCTTCCAAATAAGGAGGAAGGTGCATCAGCACAGGTGAGTAAGCCTTATTGGAAGTATTGGCCACTAACAATTCAATGACCGGACGGTCTCCCTTATTGACAGATTTAAAATCAAGTTCATCCTGTGTCAACCGGATGGCACCGATAGCATAAGGATGCGTAAAGGAATAGTTCTTGGCATCGGCTGTCACCTCTCCATTAAAGTCCAGATAAATGGGCAGAGAGGCTGCATTGCAATACACACCCACATCTTTATAGAAATGCCCGATAGCTTCTGCATCGAACACTACCGTAATCTTTCCTTTTCCTCCGGCAGGTACAGGTTCTTCTGTCCATTGTGCTTGGCACATCCACAGGAAGTCGTCACATTGGAAATAACCAGTGGCTTGTCTCCCGTATTAGTAAACTGATAAGTCACAGTTGCCGGAGTGCGCCACAACACGTAGCCCAAGTCCTTAGTAGTCATATCAAAGGATATTTTAGGCTGAGCCCATAAGGACATGCAAGCGACAACACACAAAAAAAGAAGGTATATATTCGTTTCATTGATTTTATTCTTTCTAAATTACGGAAACAAAGATAGGGAGAAAACGGAAACAAGCAAAATCAAGTCTGAAAATTTATTTTCTCCATAACCTCAGAAATTTGTAAAAACGTCCGAACCGGAATCCCGACCCGGACGTAATTTTATTCTATATATAATGTATGTCCTTCCGTATGACTGCCAAACTCAGGGGCGTATACAGACTGTATTTCCGATGTACCTGCCTGATATACTCCAGAACGGTCTACATGCACTTCATATTCAATGACGTAGGTTCCTTTTCGCAAGTAATCCATAAAGAAGGTCGTCGCCGCATCACCACTTACCCGATACCGTCCCAAGCCATCAGACCATTCATAACCTGAGATTTGCCGCACTGGTTCCATACAAGCTGCACGCTCGTCTTTCAAACATACGAAATCCATATCCCGGTCGGCACGGAGAGTCAGGCGTACCGTCAACTTATCGCCTACCTGCAACTTTTCTTTGGCAGACAAGGTCTTACCTTTATATATATACTCACGTGAAACTTGCAGGCCCTTTCCTTCAAATGCCTTCACACGGTCCATATCTTCCAGATATTGTGCATATACAGCCCCCCATCCGACAGCTTTTCCCGTATGACTTACGGTCAGCGTCTTCACCTCCGCCTCCGCTCCACTTAACGTATGACTGATACAGCCCAGTCCGTCTTTCGGAGTTTCCAGTGTGACATTGCCTGCCACCGCCTGCATCTGTCCGGATTCCGTCAATGCCATGCCATCTGACAGCAAGGCATACACCGCATCCGCTGTAGCCAATGGCGTATTCCAGCACTGCACCTGCTTTTGCTTCAGCAACCAGCGTTTCATTTCCTCCAGCATCTTTTCATCCTTCTCCACACACTGAATAGCCTCCATGGCAGCCACCTGCGTCGGAATGCGGTAACCGTTCCATGCATATCCGGCTTTCGGCGTATCAAAATAACGTCCCATTTCCGGTGTCACTACCGTATATTCCTTAATCGAACGTACCAGTATTTCTGCCTGCATACGTTTTCCCTGTGCCTGCAGAATCCGGGCAATCAATGCCTTCTCATAAATGGAATAAGTAGCAGAACGGTTTTCCAGCTTGGAGGTCATGTATTCCTTTGCTGCCTTATTCACTTTTTCTCCTGCCACCGTATCCAGCGATGTAATATACAGATACCTCACCGCCAGCTCACTTGGCCATTGCGGGCTTTTGTTACGAGCCTCGTTTTTCTTCAGGTTCTCATATTCCTGACAGAAAGCATTTTCCAGGTAATTCAGACCTTTCAAATACATGCCAGCCACTTGCGCATCCGCCATGATATGCATGGATTTCAGCCGGGCCAACAGTTCCACCACCTGCGTAGTAACCAACCGGCTTCCCTGCATGCCGTTGAACCAGCTCCAGCTTCCATCCCCTTTTTGCAAGGCCTTCAATTTTTCCACGGTCTGCCCCATGCGGTAATTCATCGTATTCAGGTCGAACAACAATCCAATCCGTCGTCTCTGCTCCTGTTCATCTGCCGCCTGAGCCAGCCAAGGTGTTTCGGCCAGCAACAAGCTTTTCAGTTCCTGGTTTTTCTCCAGTTCACTCCACAACGTTTCTTTCTTTACTCCCTGCTTTTTCCAGGCTCCAAACACAGGCTGAATCTGCGGATTCAGTTCCACAATTTTCCGTGCCACCGCATTGGCGTAGTAAGCCGAAGCCCAGGAGAACGCATCGTCCTGCTGCGGATTTCCTACTACCGGAAGTGCCTGTACGGCATACCATATCGGAGTAGAAGTCAGTTCGATGGTCAGCTGCCGGTCCTGGGCCGTCTTGCTCTGTCCGTTAAACAAATCCTTCAGGCTCACTTCCTGAGATTCCCCGCCTTTCACCTGCAAGGACAAGGTTTCCGTCATCCATTGCTTGTCAGTCAGCACAGGAAGATAATGCTGTTCTCCGTCACTAAACTCACCGGCCTCTGCCTTCATCCGGCAAATCAAGACCTCGCCATCCATATTTACCGGGAAAGTAAAACGTACACTACCCGTTTCTCCTGACTTCACCTGAAAATCCTGCACGGCCTGATACACCACACTTTCATCCATCGGATTCACCAATTCCAGACTTACTGCCCCTTTCACCTCTTCTGTTGACAGATTAATCAAAGAAGCTGCCAGTGAGGTTTCATCCCCTTTACGAAGAAAACGAGGCAAGTTAGGCTGAATCATAAACGGTTTTTCGGTCCGGGTTTCTGCCTGCAGGAGTCCGTAATCCATGTGGCGGGTATGTGCCAGTCCTCTGAACTTCCACTGCGTCAACACGTCTGGTACGGTAAATACCAATCGCACGGTTCCGGTTGAATCTGTACGCAAATCAGGATAGAAGAAAGCCGTTTCTGCAAAATTCTCGCGTAAAGTCATCGTCTGTTCCGTTTCCAAAGGAATCGTTTCAGACTGAAGTTCTACTTCTACCACTCCATCGTCCTGCGTGAACCCCGCCTGCGCATTCAAAGCCTCATCCGCCCTCATTACATCTGGTGCTGCAGCCGCAGCCTTCATCATGATTCCTGCCCCGCGTACCATCAGACCGTTTCGAGAGAGTCTATACTGACGCAAAGAAGGAACCCACAACCGACTATACAACTGCCAGTTGTCAGGAGTATATACAGAAGACAATGAATAAGTATAGAAAGGCGAATAAGCCATCGCGATGCTATTCACTGACTGAATAAACGGCATGACTGAAGGAGTATATCGGCTGAAGCCCAACTGGAAATTCCACGGATTATCCCACAGACGGTCAAGTGAAGCATCATACAAGGTAGCCAGCAGACGAGCATCCACCGGTTTGCCTGCCGCATCCAAAATCTGCATGGTCCAGGTTTCTTCTGTGCCCGGACGCAAACGGTCGCGGAAAACTTCCCACTTCAATGTCAGTTTTTTCTCCGGTACCGGACGTTTCAAAGCGACTTGCTTGGAATACCAGATACCGTCTTTCATAAATCCAAAGCTGACGGTGATTCCATCACCGTATTCCGGCCGCCACGTATAATCAAACGGACGGATTTCCTCGTTCAGCACAAACGAGTCAGAAACCAGCATCCGGTTGCCACTGTACACATGATAGAACAAATGTACATTCTTTTCACTGCTGCCCACATACAAGGTCACCGGCTGCGTTTCCTCCAACTGTGTACCGTCCTGATAGAACCATTCCACAGTCTTTACCGGAGGAACCCGATCTTTTAACGAAAAGAATACAAACTCCTGCTCTGCACGACAAGGACGCCCATGCTCATCACTGGCGGTTACCTCCAGCAAGTATTTTCCGGAAGCCAACTTCTTCCATGCTTCCGGCAGAAAAGGCTGTCCGGCTTTCACCGTATCCACCCATACTGTTTGCTGCTTCTTTCCGGCCTCATCCAATGCATAAAGTGAGCAAACCACATCTAATGCCACAGGCTGTTGCTGCATGTTCAAGGCCTGCACCTGCATCTTATCCAGTTTCTCACGAGCCACTTTTCCGGCCAATCCCTTTATCTGTAATCCGATAGCATGTTCACCCACCGGAAGCACCAGTACACCTTCCTGCGTTTCACCGGCCGCATCCGTCACTTCCACCTTCACCTGATAACGATAGAATCCGTCCCAGCCTAAAGAGACTTCCGCATCCGGACGTTCCAGACAAACCTTCACCGCAAATGTTCCGTCGCTGAAGTCATCAGTTCACCTTCCGCCAACTGTTGTTCTCCTGCCATGTTCCGCCAGAACCAGGCCTTTGAACGGGTCAAGGTATAACGCACCTTACTACCCTGCACCGGTGCACCGGAAAACTTTTTTCGCCGTACCTTCCAGTTGCAAGGAATCCCCCATCGTGTAAGCTTCCTGCACCTCCTTCCAGGTGACTTCAAACGTCGGACGCTTGTATTCTTCCACCCGAATATAACAGGATGCCTTGTCCGATTCTATACGGAACATGCCGGCCAATGTTTCCGAAGGCAACTGAAATTCCGCTGAAAATGCGCCGAAGTCATCCGTAGTCAATTCTTTCCGAGCTATCTCCCGGTTATTGGCATCCCGCAAGGCCAGCCAGATGGCCGCATCTTTGCGTACCTCTACACTATCGCCTTCCTGCGTATAAGCCACTCCGGATACGTATACCGTCTGCCCCTTGCGGTACAGCGCACGGTCGGTAAACAAATCCATGCGGTCCACCTTCTTCTTGCTGTCATTGACCGTCGGCAACACCCTTCTGGACCAGTATGCCACCTGCATAAACTCATCCTTGCCTGCACGTGCATGCATCCACAATGATTCTTTCATGTCCGGCACTACTACCTTGCCTGGTTTATCGGCCTTAAACGTCTTATATAAGGTATAATTACCCGGCACAGGAATGGAATAAAACACCAATTCTGCCCCTGCGACCGGCTTTCCGGTCTTACGGTCTACCACATGACACTCCGTCTGCCTTCCTTCCATCGGGAAAGAAGCCACCTGCAGTGCAGACAGATGCACCACATCGTATCCCATTTTATCCTTATAGCCGTCAGGAATTGATTTCAATATGTAAATCCCCGCCTCGGGCATCCGGCTGGTCAGCACAGAAACCGTATCCTTGTAGGTGGGAGTATCCGGCAAGTCCAACCGCACTTTATCCACCAGTGTACCATACTTCTTTATCAGGTCCGCATGCTCCAGATTCCGTGCAAACACAGAAGAAGAGGCCTTCAGGTTCAGCCTATACCATTCCAGCGTCGCCCCTTTCAGGTTCTTGCTGGTAACACGAAGTTCCGCTTCTGCCTGCGGATAAGGATGAGTTACCTGCACCGAAAGTGACGGCATGCACACTATGCGCTGCTTATCCTTCAAATCGGCCGTGAATTCTGAAGAAGGAGACCGTTTTATTCCTTCTTCTATCACCTTCATTTCGGATACGAAGTCTTGTTTCTGATGATAGAAATCAGCCCATGACACATACAACGCCGCACAGGCATCTACTCCGTCATAGGCTTTTGCCCACGCCTGCAACTGCTCCAGCACCTGCTCGTCCGACAGCTGTTGCGGATACCTCCATCCATTACGCTGCCAATACATCAATCGCTCCAGACGTGTCAATAATTCCGCGTCACGATTTCCTACCGCCTCGTATTGTGCAATCAGCTTTTCATACTTGTCGAACACTGCCAACTGTACGGCCTTGTTTCCTCCCCCATTCCATAGAAGCTGAAAGATGGACTGGCGCAACAGTAAATCGTACATATTGTCACCGAAATAGCGCTGGCTCCATTTACCCTGTTCAACCATCGGACGAAAATCGGTCGTAGCTACACCCAACAAAACCTCCTTATCCTTTACTGCCCGGTCAAACTCATACAATGCGCTGTCCACTTCCTGAGGAGCGGATTCCAACTTATAATATCCTGACAGAAACGACAACACGGCTTTCTGCAAAGGATCGTTCTCCTCTGCAGCCCATGCATTCAGTCGACAAAGTTCACGCTGCAAACTGTCCGGTGTCAGCCCCACCTGACATTCCACCCGCGAAAGATACGCTTTCAGCATCTGCGGAGCATTCTTCTCCTTTCTTGCCTTTTCATAAATCTGGTTTACCTGTGAAATCAAGGTCTGCGGCAAATCCTTCTTCCGGGTTTCCTCTACCTCCTTCCAAAGACGGTCGTAACTCTGAGTTAACCCTGCCAAAGGGAACATAAAAGCCAACAATCCCGTGGCACATATCAAGAATAGTCTGTTCATTATTTCCAATTTTAAGTTTTACAAGGTTGTCTTTATAAAGATAAAACCAAAACACAGATTTACTGCACAGATTTTCATTAAAAGAAGTAAAACCACAGAAAATCGAAACAAAAAAACGGAGACTGCCCCTTTCCCTTTTACGGGAATCGGACAGTCTCCGTATCTATTTATCCACTAACGGATATTACTTTTTCGGTGTATTTTCCAGTGTAGCCAGCAAGAAATCATAGAACTTCTTCACCGACGGCACGTGACAGCGTTCTTCCGGTGTATGCGGGCACTGCAAAGTAGGACCAAATGAAATCATATCCAGTCCCGGTACAACCGCACCGATGATACCACATTCCAGTCCGGCATGAATCACTTTCACTTCCGGTGTTTCACCAAACTGTGCCTTATAAGATTCCTTCATGGCATGCAGAATCGGAGAGTTTACATCCGGTTCCCATCCTGAATAGCTGCCAGAACGTTCTACGTGCATACCTGCCATAGAGAAACAGCTTTCGATAGCCGTATTGCGATAATCCTTCATTGATTCGCGAGAGCTGCGTGTCAATACCTTAATGGCAGCCTTTCCATTGCCGATTTCTACGATAGCCAGGTTAGAAGAAGTTTCCACTGTATCCGGGATAGTCGGGATGAAACGTTCCACCCCATTCGGGCATGCATAAATCGCGTCCACCAGGTTATCACGGATTTCTTCCGGCACCATCATTTTCGGCAAGTCCACACGTTCTGCCGTAAAGCTGATGTTGTCTTCAATGGTCGCGAATTCATCACGCCATACCTGTTCGCATTCACCCACAAATGCCAGCACATCTTCTACCTCCGAAGCCGGTACGGCAATCACCACTTCACATTCACGCGGAATGGCGTTGCGCATGTTTCCACCTTCCCATGACACCAGACAAGCCTCATCGTAAGCAATCACCTGGTTCATGAAGCGAGCCATCAACTTGTTGGCATTAGCATGTCCCCAGCCAATCTGAATACCAGAGTGGCCACCGCGCAATCCCTTCAGTGTCACCTTCAGCGCCACGTCTTCCGGATCTGTTTCTTCTTCCTTATATTCCAAAGTAGCCGTCAGGTCTTCTCCACCTGCACAGCCAATATAAAGTTCACCTTCTTCTTCTGAATCCAGGTTCAGCAGGATTTCTCCTTCCACCGTGCCCTGTTCCAAGCCGAATGCACCATACATACCGGTTTCTTCATCGGCAGTAATCAGCGCTGTCAGCGGACCGTGCTTCAGGGTCTTATCTTCCATAATGGCCATAATGGCTGCCACACCCATACCGTTGTCTGAGCCTAATGTGGTACCTTTAGCCTTCACCCATTCGCCGTCTACATAAACCGGAATAGGATCTTTTTCAAAATCATGCTGTGTATGTTTGTCTTTCTGAGGAACCATGTCCATGTGAGCCTGAAGAATGACAGACTTCCGGTCTTCCATACCCGGAGTGGCCGGTTTGCGATAGATTATGTTTCCAGCCTCATCCTGAAATGATTCCACACCTACCTGCTTGCCGAATTCCAGCAAGAAAGCCTGAATTTTTTCCAAATGTCCAGACGGACGAGGAATTTGCGTCAACGAATAGAAATGCTTCCACACATTCTGCGGAGCCAAAGAAAGAATTTCGTTCATATTATATTTTTTGATTTTATTCCGGAAAAGCAATTTCACTTCCCGGTCCGTTTCTTATTTACAAGTGGTAAGGCTACAAGCCCGTAAACACCTAGCAAAATTAATAAAAAGGTTTGAATACCGTGCACCAGCAGGGCAAATATTCCGGCATCTTCCTTTCCCACCCCATACATCATCATCATGGTAATGACTGCAAAGTGCCACGGACCTGCTCCATTAGGAGTAGGAACGGCCACCGCAATACTGCCCACCACAAACATCACCAGTCCGGGCATCCAGCCCAATGAGGCAGAAAAGTCAAAGCAATAGAAACTCACATAGAATTGCAGGAAATAGCATGCCCAGATGCCCACGGTGTAAAAAGCGAACAGCCACGGATGTTTTACATGCCGAAGCGACAAGCATCCGGCCCACACATCGTTCAATATGCCGCGCACCTTGCAAATACCGTTAAATTGCGGACCAGGAAAAACGCCAGCACGCCCAATGCGAACAGACAGATGAGGGTGATATAAAAATTGGTGGAAGTAAACAAGCCCGTAAAGAAGCCCATGTTCGTACCGGTCTTTTCAAAGAATGCCGCAAACACGCGCGACTGGAGCAACAGCGTCACCACGGTAATCAGCAGTACACAGATGGTATCGATAAGACGTTCCGTTACCACCGTACCCAGCGATTTGGAGAAAGAAACCCCGTCGTACTTCGACAGGATACCGCAGCGGGAAACCTCCCCTACACGCGGTACGACCAGATTGGCCGCGTACGACACAAAAACCGCATATACACTGTTCGACACCTTGGGGTATTCACCTAACGGGGCCAACGTCAGATTCCATCGCCAGCCACGGAACAGATGTCCCAACACACCAAACACCAGCGAAAAGGCCATCCAGCCATAATTCATGCCGCCATCCAGCACACTCCTCACACACCGGAAATCAAAATCGTGGTATGTCCAAAGCAGAATAGCCGCCCCGAGTACCAGCGGAAGCGCTATCTGGAAGACTTATTTAGTACTTTTTTTAAACCTGTTCGTTCCAAAATCAGTCTGTATATAAAGATTTATGTTTAACTTTGCAAGTCACAAAGATAATACGAACATTTAAAACCTGAGGTATGAAATTAGTTAAACCTAAAAAGTTTTTAGGACAACACTTCCTGAAAGACCTGCAAGTGGCACAAGACATAGCCGACACTGTAGACGCCTGCCCGGCCCTTCCCGTTCTCGAGGTAGGTCCCGGAATGGGAGTTCTCACCCAATACCTGCTGAAAAAAGACCGCCCGCTCAAAGTGGTGGAGCTGGATTTTGAATCGGTGGCTTACCTGCGTGAGAATTTTCCGCAATTAGGAGACCATATCATCGAGCAGGATTTCCTGAAAATGGACCTCCGGCAACTTTTCGACGGACAGCCTTTTGTGCTGACCGGCAACTATCCTTATAACATTTCCAGCCAGATATTCTTCAAGATGCTCGACTACAAGGACTTGATTCCCTGCTGCACGGGCATGATTCAGAAGGAAGTGGCCGAACGCATCGCGGCTCGTCCGGGCAACAAGACCTACGGCATTCTGAGCATACTGATTCAAGCCTGGTACAGCGTGGAATACCTGTTCACCGTACACGAACATGTGTTCAATCCTCCTCCCAAGGTGAAGAGCGCCGTCATCCGCATGACCCGCAACGAGACCAAGGAGTTGGGATGCAACGAGAAATTGTTCAAGCAGATTGTCAAGACGACATTCAACCAGCGTCGCAAGACGCTCCGCAACTCCATTTCTCCGATTCTGGAGAAGGGAAATCCGCTCAGTGCCGACCCTATCTTCAACAAACGGCCTGAACAGCTTTCCGTACAAGACTTCATCGACCTGACCAACCGGGTGGAAGAAGCCTTGAATTCCTCAGCCGCAAAGGCCGAGTGACCCTGCACACGAGACTTACAGACTACGATAACAACCCTCATCAGGAGTTTACAAGATGAATAGCGAAGATATTAAATTAGTCACCGAACTGATTGAGAAGAAAGATTCCGACCAGTTAAAAGAAGTCATCAAGGACCTGCATCCGGCCGACATCGCCGAGCTGTGCAACGAGCTGGACGCAGAAGATGCCCGCTTCATCTACCTGCTGCTGGACAACGAAACGGCAGCCGACGTACTGATTGAAATGGACGAGGATGCCCGAAAGAAATTCCTCGAAATACTTCCCCCTGAAACCATCGCCAAGCGCTTTGTCGACTACATGGATTCGGACGATGCCGTAGACATCATCCGTGAAATGGACGAAGACAAGCAGGAAGAAGTGCTTTCACACATTGAAGACATCGAACAGGCAGGCGACATCGTCGACTTGCTGAAATACGACGAAGACACCGCCGGCGGTTTGATGGGTACGGAAATGGTGATCGTGAATGAGAACTGGAGTATGCCCGAATGCCTGCGCGAAATGCGACTGCAGGCAGAAGAAATGGACGAGATATATTATGTATATGTGGTAGACGACGATGAACGCCTGCGCGGCGTATTCCCACTGAAAAAGATGATTACCAGTCCGTCGGTTTCCAAGGTGAAACACGTGATGAAAAAGGACCCGATTTCCGTCCATGTGGATACGCCCATTGAAGAGGTAGTGCAGACCATTGAAAAGTATGACTTGGTGGCCGTTCCCGTGGTCGACAGCATCGGCCGCCTGGTAGGACGCATCACCGTAGACGACGTAATGGACGAGGTTCGTGAACAGGCCGAACGCGACTACCAGTTGGCATCCGGTTTGTCACAGGACGTAGAAACAGACGACAACGTGTTCCGCCAGACCACCGCGCGCCTTCCGTGGCTGCTCATCGGTATGCTGGTGGAATCGGTAACTCCATGATTCTGGGCAACTTTGACTCTACCTTTGCCGCTCATCCGGAAATGGCGCTTTACATTCCCCTTATCGGCGGAACGGGAGGAAACGTAGGAACCCAGTCCTCCGCATTGGTCGTGCAAGGTCTGGCCAACAGCTCGCTGAACGCCGAAAACACTTTCAAGCAGGTGTTGAAAGAATCCGTTGTAGCCCTTATCAACGCCACCATCATTTCCATGCTGGTGTATATCTACAATTTCATCCGTTTCGGAGCTACGGCTACGGTCAGCTATTCGGTATCCATCAGCCTGTTTGCCGTGGTCATGTTTGCCTCCATTTTCGGCACACTGGTACCCATGACACTGGAAAAACTGAAAATCGATCCGGCCATTGCCACCGGACCGTTTATCTCCATTACCAACGACATTATCGGTATGCTCATGTACATGGGAATCACCGTATTATTATCCTAAATTTTTGTTAAAGAGAAACGCAAGGGCGTTTGAGGTAAAACGCAAGTACATTTTACTTCAAACGCACTTGCGTTTTGATCAAACGTCTTTGCGTTTTCTTTCAAACGTAAGGGTGTTTTTTCACCCCCTCTACAAGCCCTTCTGAGCCACATTCCTCGTTCTTTCTATTTCTAAAAATGATTCTTACCCTATAGTTTTTTTCTGAAAAAGTATGAAAATCAGATTTTTTTTCTTTAATTTGTAAGAACCTTTACTAATGGTAAAGAAAAAACTAGGATATTATACTTTTTAAAATCTATATACGATGGAAGTAAATGAAACCAACTGCCCATTAACCGAAACTCCGATGGAACAACCCATTGAAGCACCGGTTCCTACTGTTGAAGACACCGAAAAGGAAACATCCGCTCCCAAACAGACACTGGAAGAAGTGGTGCAACGCCTCAAGGAAATCAACGAGAAAAACGACCTGACTGACAAGCAGGAAATCGATTCACTTAAACAAACGTTCTACAAACTACAAAAAGCCAAATCAGAAGCGGCACGGAAAGCTTTCATCGACGAAGGGGGAAAGGCAGAAGACTTCACTCCGGAAACAGAACCGGCGGAAGAAGAATTCAAAGCTGTCATGAACGCCATCAAGGAGAAGAGAAATGCCTTAGCGGCTGCACAGGAACAGGAAAAGGAAGAAAACCAGACCAAGAAACTGGGTATCCTGGAAAGAATGAAGTTCCTGACCGAATCGCAGGAAGATACCAACAAGATATACGACGAATTTAAGAAATTGCAGCAGGAATGGAATGAAATAGGTCAGACTCCGGTAGCAAAAGTAAATGAGTTGTGGAAGACTTACCAGCTCTACACCGAAAAATTCTATGACATGGTGAAGCTGAACAATGAATTCCGCGAATATGACTTCAAGAAAAACCTGGAACAGAAGACTCGCTTGTGCGAAGCTGCAGAAAAACTGGCTGAAGAGCCCGACGTAATTTCTGCTTTCCACCAGCTGCAGAAGCTTCATCAGGAATTCCGTGCCATCGGTCCGGTAGCCAAAGACCTGCGCGAAGAAATCTGGAGCCGTTTCAAGGCTGCCTCTACGGTTGTCAACAAACGTCATCAGCAACATTTTGAAGAACTGAAAGAAAAAGAACAGAATAACCTGGACCAGAAGACGGTGATTTGCGAAATCGTGGAAGGTATGGAATATGACACCTTCACTACTTTTGCCGACTGGGAAGACAAGACCAATGAAATCCTTGCCCTTCAGGCAAATGGAAAACCATCGGCTATGCTCCACAAAAGATGAACGTCAAGATTTTCGAACGTTTCCGCGCTGCCTGCGATGAATTCTTCCGCCGGAAAGCTGCTTTCTTCAAATCTGTGAAGGAAACAATGGCAGCCAACCTGGAAAAGAAAAAAGCGTTCTGTGAAAAGGCTGAAGCCCTGAAAGAAAGTACCGACTGGAAAGAAACGGCTGAAATCCTGACCAAGCTCCAGAAAGAATGGAAGAACATCGGTCCGGTTGCCAAAAAACATTCCGATGCCGTATGGAAACGCTTCATCGGTGCCTGCGACTATTTCTTTGAACGGAAAAACAAGGCTACGTCTTCACAACGTTCGGAAGAAGTGGAAAACCTGAGCAAGAAAGAAGATATCATTAAGCGCATGGCTGCCCTGGAAGCTGCCGGAACTGCAGACGATGCGACTGCCGAACAAGTACGTGCCCTGATGAAAGAATGGAATGCCATCGGCTTCGTTCCTTTCAAAGAAAAGGACCGTCTGTATAAAGAATTCCATGCATTGGTAGACAAGCTGTTCGACCGCCTGCACCTGTCGGCTACCGAAAAACGCCTGAGCAGTGTACGCACTAACGGCAACAAGGAAGGAAATCTCTACCGCGACCGTGAACGCCTGGTTCGCACTTACGAAGGACTGAAAAACGACATCCAGACCTACGAAAACAACCTTGGCTTCCTGAATTCTTCTTCCAAGAAGGGAAATACACTGGTGGCTGACATCACACGCAAGATTGAGCGCCTGAAGAAAGACATGGAACTGGTGCTGAAGAAAATCAAGGACATTGATGAAAGTTTGAAAGACAAAGAATAAAAGCCTGTTTATTCAGGTTTGCAAGAGTCCCCATTTTCCCGGATAGAAGATGGGGGCTTTTTCTGTCGCTCCAAAAGCTAACATTATGTAAAAATATTCAGAATATTTTCAGCTTTCAGAGAAAAAGCTTAAATTAAACCCAAAATTAAAAAAACAACTACGACACCTACTATTCTTTTTGACACAAAAACGACAGGCTAAATATTATTTAAGAACACAAACTAAATTATTTTGCAGACTACAACAATGTACATTAGGAACTAAACCCAAGCGAACCAAGGAACATAATTTCTAAACAAAAACAATATGAAACAAGTCAATTCACTGAAGTTTTGGCATGGACTGTTATTCATGCTGATGATGGTATCGTTTACTGCATGTGTAGACGATAATGAAGACACAGAGGCACCTTTTCTGGAAGTCAATCCTGCGACCTTGACGTTTGAGAACGGTGGAGTTCAAACGCTGGAAATATCCACCAACCGCCAATGGAAGGCTACCGTAGAAGATGCGGATTGGATATCACTTTCAAAGACACAAGGAGAAGGTTCTGACCAGATTCAAGTCAGTGTGCCTGAAGGTACCATTGGGGAAGCAAAAATCAACATCATCATGAGCAATCGCTCAGGTATCTTGAAAAGTGCGACCGTCAATGTAAAAGCAGGTACCGTAATAGAATCCAACTTATTTACAATGAAACGTTAGGAAATGCTGACGCTTCGCAGAAACCTTACATTTCTGATTATCAAGGATGGAACAAATCTGGAGACGGAGCAACATCTGTAGAATATGCCGGCAACAAGACTTCTATCCGTTCTTCCGGTCTGACAAATACGGATGCTTACGAAGGTGCATCCGGACCGAATGTGGTATTCTTTGGCACCGCTCCGGCTACTTTTGACATTAACAAGATTGCTTTGGCAGAAGGACAGACCAACCTCAAACTGACATTCGGAGCCAGCCGTTCTAAAAAAAACGAAGACAATAGTTTTGACAATTCATTTACCCCTGAAACCTTCAAGGTTTCTGTAAGCTCCAACGGAACGACCTGGCAAGAAATCACTTATGAAAAGAATAATGGAGATGCCGACCATCCTTACTGGATACTGCTACTGCCAACTTTACGCTAAAGAAAGCCGTACCTGAACTTACATCCGTTTCACAGCATCCGAAAGTTCTGTATTCCGTCTGGACGACATCAGTCTTTCTACCGGTTATGGAGGTCAGGAAGTAAACCTGGAAGAAGGAACTACCACTCCTCCTGAAGAAGGAAGCGGTACAGCTATCAATAAAATTATCAACCTGCAAAAAAGTGGACAGACGAAACTAACTGAAAATATGGAGTTTGAAGCCATCGTGTGCGGAGACCCTAAAGTTAACAATGCTTCTGCTGGTACACTGAACCTCATGACACCGAATGCCACAGCAGCCAACGAAGGTATTGTATTATACAATGGTGCATTGAATGAGCAAATTCAGACTAATTTCTCATTGGGAGACAAGGTGAAGGTTTCCTTAAAGGCTGACAAAGTAAAACTTGGAAACTACAACGGAACCACTCAAATCACAGACTGGGAAATTAGTGATGTAACCGTTGTCAGCAGGAACAATGCAGTAGTCCCTATTCAAACAACAACGGACAAATTGGCGGAATATGCGGGAATGCCTGCTACCATAAGTAATGTAACAATCAGTGAAGCGGGAGTCTGGGAAGCAAAAACCTATAATTTTGGTGACCTGACAGTCCATTTCAATAAAAATGCCACCTCCATTGTAGGACAACCCTACAAGGCTGGCACTGGTTCCATTACCGGTATTGTGACAGTTTTCAAAGAGAAAGCTCAGTTAATGCCACGTAATCTGGAGGACTTAAAGGACTTCGTATCGAATGAACCTACAATAACAAGCGTTGATCCTAAAACAATAACCTTTACAGACAAGGGAGGAAACCAAGATGTAAAGGTCACACTCGCAAATGCAGAGGGTAAATCATTGACAGTTTCTGGATTGTCAGGAATTTTATCAGCCACAGTAAACGGAACGACTGTTACAGTTACGGCAAATCCTAATACAACAGAGGCAGCTGTCAAACAAACCCTCACCATAAAAATTGAAGGAACTGAGCAATCAGTTGAAGTCCCTGTAACTGTGAGCGAACCAACCTCAGGAAATCAAGAGACTTTAACCATAGATTTCACTTTAGACAATTCTTATCCGGCAGATTTTCCGTCATCATCTACTCAAAAGAAACAACAAAGAGAAAATTTCACCATAGACAATGTAGAAATTGCTATTATGGGAGAAAGTTCCGGATATTATAAAGTAAAAAGTGGTGACTCATCTTATTTATTAATTGGGAAGCTGGCGCTTACATTGAATTCCCTAATATTAGGGATAAAAGACTTACACAAGTTAAAGCTATAAGTAGAACTGGGGCATCTACTAACGTTGAGGTCGTATCACAGATACCAATAACTCTTTTATCACAGGAGGAGAAGCTCAAAAATGGAATAATACAACAGATTTCACATATATATATAACCTGTCTGGTACTTCTATAAATACTAATTATAGACTATATGTGAATAATAGTTATAATACACAACTTACCAAATTAGAACTTCTCTACGAATAATAATCTTAACCCGCTACAACCATGAGACTACGTTACATCACACTATTCATAGTGTCCATGCTTCTCTTTTCTTGCCACAAAGACGAAGAGAATAATAATCTTGTGGGAACAGCCCAATGGGAAGACACCGCTCCGGTTTCTTCCCAGAAGGGAATACCGCCATACAGCTGCAAGGTAATCCGGGAACCCAATGGTACGCCCATATCACGGAAGGAGAAGAATGGTGTTCGTTCGCCCTGTCAAGTGCGACTTCTGACAAAGAAGGCACCTTGATTGACGGAATCACCGTGCTGTATGTGTATTTCACAGAAAACACCGGCGAAGAGGCCAGAAATGCCTGCATCTCCATTAAAATAGGAAATGGGGAAACAACGACATTGACACTTACGCAAGACGGCCAGAAGAAATCTCCCGGAACAGAACCCGGAACTGGCACAAAGCCGCAGTCTGCAAATGCCTGGGCCGAGATTCCTGCTTATAAGGAGAACCCGAGCTACCAGTATGTGACACACCTTACCGAGTTAAACGGAACAGCTGTGCGTAACTATTCCATCTGCTACGACAAATCGCATAAAACGGCTTTGTGGGTGGCCTATCCTCTGCATAAATGCTATCTGGGTAGTTTAGACCGAACCGATGAATGGATATATGACCCGGAAATAGGCAACGAATATCAGATTTATGTGAAAAAGGCCTACAAGGAATATCCCAAATACGACCGGGGACACCAGATTCCATCGGCCGACAGGAACTCTACTCGGGACATGAATGCACAGACATTCTATTTTACCAACCAGACACCACAAATCGGCCAAAAGCTTAATCAGGGCATCTGGCAAAAGTTGGAAGAGGTCATCAGAAAGAACTATACCTGCTCGGATACTCTTTACGTAGTGACAGGAGCTCATTTTGCCAACTCTAATACAAAAGCCACCGATAACAACGGGGTGAAAGTAGACGTACCGACACACTATTTTAAAGTCTTGCTAAGAACCAAATCCGGCATGACGGGCAAATGGGTAAACCAATGTGAAGCCTCAGACCTCCAAACCATCGGTTTCTGGCTGGAAAACAAAGCTTACAGTGAAACGAAGGTTACAAAAGCCATTTGCAAGAAGGTTTCAGAAATTGAAAACCTGACCGGATTTACATTCTTCCCCGGTATTCCTGCCGAAGTGAAGAATGACTTCAATGCAATAGACTGGAACCTAAATTAAAATGAACGAAGTATGAAGCACTTATTTACTATCTTACTTACTTTATTTTCGTTCTATGCGTCAGGATATGCACAAAAGCCTTTCAAGGTAGTATTCTATAACCTGGAAAACTTCTTTGACCTGGAAAATGACCCCGACGTATTGGATGATGAATTTACCCCTGAAGCCCTAAAAAATGGACCAAGGATAAATATGACAAGAAACTCAGCAACATTGAAAAAGTATTTTTCGACATTGCCGCCATCAACAAAGACTATCCTGCCGTAATCGGCGTGTGCGAAATAGAGAACCGCAACGTGCTGGAGGATATTGTGGCTACCCAAAAGCTTTCGCCTGCCAACTACCGGATTGTGCATTATGACTCTCCGGAATTACGTGGAGTGGACGCTGCATTCATGTACAGACCGGATGTACTGAAACTGGAAGGTTCCAAGGCCATACGTACGGTCATCCCTTCTCTTCCCGATTTTAAAACCAGAGACATTGTCACCATGTGGGGCAAGATTGACCAGGAGGATTTCTTCTTTATGGTAGCTCACTGGCCTTCACGGTTAGGAGGAAAAGAAGCTTCTGCACTCAGACGTATTGCCGTAGGAAACCAGATGCGACACATTGCCGATTCGGTAAGAGCCCTCCGGCCTTCGACCAAAGTCGTCATGATGGGAGACTTTAACGATGACCCTACGGATGAAAGCATATCCGGGGAAAAGGGAATAGGAGCCAAAATCAAGGTGAAAGAGGTTACTCCCGCAGACTATTATGCACCTTTTGCCGCTTTACTAAAAGCCGGTTATGGCACGTTAGCTACGGAGACGCTTGGAACATCTTTGACAACATCGTAGTCAGTGGTAACCTGATAAATGAGGACAAAGACCAGCTCAAACTGAAAAAAACCGATAATTCAAAATTCTACGGTCACATTTTCAAACGCCATTATATGGTACAGAAAGAGGGACAGTTCAAAGGCTATCCTCTACGAACGTATGTGGGCAATAACTTCCAGGGAGGATTCAGCGACCACTTCCCCGTGTATATCTATATAGGTAAGTAACATTAAATCTATATCTTATGAAACTGAAAACATTATTGATATTGCTGATTTCGATGCTGAGCCTCAGCGCTTTCTCTCAAACCGAAGGGGGCATAAAAGGTGTCGTCGTATCACGCACTACCCGGGCCACGATAGACAAAGTAAACATCGTGCTGACACCGGGTGACCGCACTACTGTCACCAACGAACAAGGTGAGTTCTTATTTGAAACGGTAGCCCCGGGTGAATATGAACTGCATTTCGAAACAGCCGAACTTGAAGACTTGACTCTTCCGTCAGAGTGGGGAAAAACATGCGCGAGCTGAAGGTTATCATGATTCCGGCCAACCGTTCCCAGGCGATGGACGATGCCATCTTCGCAGAGTTTGACACTGAAACAATGGAAGACGCACAGTCCCTCCCTACTTCTCTCTCTGCTTCAAAGGATGTATTCAACAACATCGCCTCCTATCAGTTCAGTGAAATGCGGTTTAACGTCAGAGGATATGACTCACAATTCTCGGATGTGTACATGAACGGTATCCAGCTGAACGATGCCATGACCGGTTATACCCCCTGGTCTTTGTGGAGCGGCCTCAACGATGCTACCCGAAATCAGGAAGTTACTACCGGACTGCAAATGGGAGAAATGGGAATTGGCGGTATTGGTGGAGTAACGAACATCAATACACGTCCTTCACAAATGAGAAAAGGGTTCAGAGCCAGCCTGGTGAACTCTAATTCCATGTACCGTTTCAGAGGTATGCTTACGTATGCATCGGGCGTGCAGGACAACGGATGGTCGTATGCGTTCTCCATATCTACGCGACAAGGAAACAATGCGTACGTCAACGGAGTTTACTACAATGCCTTCGGCTATTTTGCAGCCGTGGAAAAACAGTTCAATGCGCAGCACAGACTGAGCCTGACCTTACTGGGAGCTCCTACGGAAAGAGGTGCACAACAGGCATCCACTCAGGAGGCATACGATCTGGTGGGAAACAACTACTACAATCCGAACTGGGGATGGCAAGCTGGCAAACGACGCAATGCAGGGTACGCGATTACCATGAACCGCTTGCATTGTTGAATTACACCTTCGACATTACAGACCGGACCCAACTTAACCTTGCCACTTCACTGCGATTCGGAAAGAACGGTTACTCTGCACTGACATGGTACGGAGGTCCCGACCCAAGACCGGATTATTACCGCTATCTGCCAAGTTACTACCAAGGTACGACTACAGGTGCATGGCTTGAAGAAGCATGGTTGTCGAACACCGACAACATACGGCACATCAACTGGGACAATCTGTACATGATCAACCGTAATCAGCCGGTCAACCCTAATTATGGCGATGGTCACCGTTCCATCAACATGGTAGAAGAACGACATACCGACCAGATGGACTGGAACTTCTACACACAGTTCTCACATTTGTTCAAGGACAACAGCAAGCTGAACGGAGGTATGAATATCAGACGCAACCGTACAGAATACTACAGCAAAGTGAAAGACCTGTTAGGAGGTGATTACTGGGTAGATATTGACAAGTTCGCAGAAAGAGACCTCGGAATTGACATCATTTCGTATCAGAACAACATGGACTATTACGAAAAATACGGTAAGGCACCTATCGTACGCGAAGGCGACAAATACAGCTATGACTATTACGGAAACGTGTTCAACACGAGAGGATGGCTGCAGTATGATTTCAACCTTCTACACAACCTTCAGGTAAAACTAGGTGGAGAAATTGGATACGCTTTCTTGTGGCGCGACGGTATCTGGAAAAAAGGATTGTTCATGGGCAATTCACAAGGAAACTCTCAAATCTTGAATTACCTTACTTATAAGGCCAAGGCAAACTTCAGGTATGTGCTTTCATCGGCCCATAACTTCGAAGCCAATATCATTTACATGCAGGATGCACCTTCGTTCCAGTCGGCATTCGTATCTCCACGTACCCGCAACGACGTAACACCTGGTGTGGAAGCAGAAAAGATATTCGGAGTAGACGCATCCTACAACCTGCGTATCGGTGACTTCAAGGCACGTATCTCAGGTTACTACACCACCTTCAAGGACCAGACCAAAGTCATTTCCTACTATGATGACGTAGAAGCTACGTTCTCCAACTTTGCCATGAGTGGAATCAACAAACAGCACTTCGGACTGGAAGTGGCTGCCTCCATCCCTCTTTATGAAGGACTGGCATTGAAAGGAGCACTCAGCTGGGGACAGTACACTTACTCTAACAATCCTAACTACGTACAGATTCAGGACAACAGTGCAGCTATCATCAACCAGGGAAAGGTATATTGGAAAAACAAACGGGTGGAAAGCACGCCTCAAACAGCAGCTAACATCGGATTGTCATACCGCAGCAGAAACAACTGGTTCTTGTCGCTCGACATGAATTACTACAACAACATGTACTTGTCCATGAGTCCGCTTTACCGTACGGATGCCGTACTGACAAAACCCATGCTCGAAAATCCGGAAATGCTCAACGCAATCAGAGGTCAGGAGAAGTTTGATGCGGCATACGTCATGAATGCCAGCATCGGAAAGAACTGGTACATAAACCGTGCCTACACACTCGGATTCAGCCTGAGCGTAGACAATCTGCTCAACAACCAGGGTATTAAAACCGGAGGTTACGAACAAATCCGTCTGCTCAAGAACAAAGAGGAAAGTACGCTTACGTATGAACCGTTTGATGCCAAATATTTCTACATGTTCGGTACGAATTATTACCTGAACGTATATTTCCGTTTCTAATACTACTAAACCAAAGATAATCATGAAATATAAATTATTGATTTACGGAATAATGGCAGCCATGGCATTCTGCACCACCAGCTGCTACAGTGATTTTGACGAACCGGCTCCAGCCAAGGTCTGGACTGATGCTGACTTTACGGCCGATGGGGGAGAAATCATCACCATAAAAGCACTTAAAGACATGTGTGCCGGTGTAGGGCTGGCCCAATACAAGGAGATTACCGACAACTATATCATAAAAGGAAAGGTAATATCCAGCGATCAGGCCGGGAATGTATATAAATCGGTATATATAGACGATGGTACAGCGGGCATCGAATTAAAGCTCATGGTAAGCAACTACGTGTACTATCAGGTGGGACAAACTCTCTACGTAAAATTAAAAGGACTCGCAATAGGTAATTACAGATATATGCTCAGCGTAGGAGGTATCCCCAGCGAAAAAGACATTGCCAAGAACTATGCAAACCGGAACCTTGACACTCAGGTAGAAAGAGATGCACACATCTTTATGGGAGAGCTCGGACAGGTCACGGAAGAAAACCTGCCTGTCATCACCCGGGAAAATTACAAAACGGCATTAACTGATGAGTATCTGGGGCGCCTCGTCCGCTTTGAAGGACTGACCTATAAGGAAGGTAACTTTGACGGCGACCGTTACCCGCAATACCTGGAAACGGTTTACCTCAACAATGCCACTGAGGCAACCTACACGAACAAATATTTCAAAGATGAAGGCCTGACTCCTACCTATGCCTATAACTATCAGAACCAAAGGTATTACGGGTCTTCTCTGTTCACCTATGACGCTACAGACGAAACGGACAAAAAAGGTAATCTGATTGTACGCGTAAGCGGATATGCAAATTTTGCATTGGATGCCCTTCCTCAAAATGGAGCTACAGGAGCCATCACAGCCATCTACACGAAGTATTCTTCCAAATCAGGAGGATATATTAAGTATCAGTTACTTGTCAACAAGCGTTCAGACATAGAATTCTAACATAAAAGCAACCGTCTACCCTATTCAGGAATGGCGGTTGCTTTTTTATATTTACAAGTAAAAAACTACTGCGTAGTAGTTCCTCCGTTACCTCGTAGTAACAAACCGACTACTACGTAGTAATTCATTCATTACTCCGTAGTAAAATTTCCTCCAAATCATCCGGCACATAAACCTTACCACTAAACTGCGAAGCTGCTTCTGCCGCATAGCGCTCTTTACGGGTGGCCAGTGTCTTGTCTTCCGTATGGTACAGCAGCAGATTCTTCACTCCAAGCTGAGCTGCTAACCGTCCGGCATCCAAAGCCGTGCTATGATGCTTCTCGTAGGGCTTGAACCGTTCCCGGTCTTCATACAGACAGAACGCCTCACACAGCAGCCAGTCGGCTCCTTTCACATACATCTGATTGCATGCGTTATAAGGTTCATCACCCAAACAAACCAGCGATTGCCCGTCGGGAAGACAGGTACGGAAACCAAACTGTTTCTCCTTTGTTGAAACGATGTCAAAGCATTCCACTTCCAGGCCGATGGCCTGAAATTTCTCTCCGCTCTTCACCTCACACAACAATATCTCTTCTCCTAAACGTGCCACAATCTTCTTGGGTAAAGTCATCCGGCAAATCCAGTCGAGCACCTGATATATACGTAGTTCGCCCTGGTACTCTCCCTTCTGAATAGCCTGAGCCACCATGCGAATCATCCATATCACACCCAATATATGGTCGGTGTGTGCATGCGTCACAAATATCTCATGAATGCCGACAACGGGATATGTGCTTTCTGCAACTGCGACAAAATGCCGTTGCCTCCTCCGGCATCCACTAAAAAGTATTTATCCTCCCGGCACAAGGTAAAGATACAAATTTCCTGCTTTTATTTTTTTAACACATAAGTATTCTTACCACTATCCCCTTCTTTCCTCAAAATAAAGCACTGAGATTTCAACATAAACATAAAATACAATAAGTCCCTTGCAGGAAACTTTTCCTATTCCTCACGTAAGATATTGAAAATTCGATTTTTCGGGTTGTTGTACTTTTGCCAATAAGCCTACACGGGAAATTACCTTTTATACATATTGTATGAACTACAAAAACATCACATCACGATATTGTATCAAATAAGATATTTACCCTATTGAACAATAAGGTTTTACAACCCACAAAAAACCTATTGCATATATCAATAAAAAAAAACGTCCTTTGCGGTATAGACAGAAAAATGCTTATGGAATACACTGAACAATTAGCCAATAATCACATCTCAGTAGACTGCGTGGTCATCGGATCGATGGAGAGAAACTAAAGGTGTTGCTCGTAAAAAGAATGGGGGAAGAAAGTGGAAAAGTTTTCCACGATATGAAACTCCCCGGAAGCCTTATCTACATGGATGAGGACTTGGATGATGCAGCCAAACGAGTGCTTCGTGATTTGACTGGACTCAAGAACGTAGACCTGATGCAGTTCAAGGCGTTCGGTTCAAAGGACCGCACCAAGAATCCCAAAGATGTTCACTGGCTGGAAAGAGCCGAAAAGGCCAAAGTGGAACGAATCGTGACCATTGCCTACTTTGCCATGGTAAAAATAGACAAGACACTCAACAAGAACTTGGATGAATACAAGGCAGAATGGGTGGCACTGGAAGAAGTGAAGGACCTGGCATTCGATCACAATCTGATTATTGCAGAAGCCATGAAGTTTATCCGGCAGCACATCGAATTCAACCCGTCGTGTATCTTCGAACTGCTTCCACGGAAATTTACTGCTCTGCAACTGCGAATGCTATATGAAGTGATTTACGGCAAGGCATTGGATGTACGCAACTTCCATAAGAAGATTTCCATGATGGAATACATCGTGCCGACGGAAGAATACGAACAGGGAGTATCTCACCGGGCCGCAAGGTATTACCGGTTTGACCGGAAAATCTACAACAAAACAAGAAGATAATTTTAAAAGACTATATAACGATGTACGTATTAGGTTATGACATAGGAAGCTCGTCTGTAAAGGCGAGTCTGGTCAATGTAGAAAGTGGAAAATGTGCCGCATCTGCCTTTTTCCCGAAAACAGAAGCGCCTATCCTCGCTGTCAAACAGGGATGGCTGAACAGGACCCGCAGAGCTGGTGGGATAATTTGAAACTGGCTACACAAGCCGTTCTCACGGCTTCTGGTGCAAAAGCAGAAGAAATCAGGGCTATCGGTATTTCTTATCAGATGCACGGTCTGGTCTGCGTAGACAAGAACCAGCAGGTGCTTCGCCCCTCTATTATTTGGTGTGACTCCAGAGCTGTACCTTACGGTCAGAAAGCATTTCAGACATTGGGAGAAGCGCAGTGCTTGTCACACTTACTGAACTCACCGGGCAACTTCACGGCTTCCAAACTGGCTTGGGTAAAGGAAAACGAGCCGGAGGTTTATGAACGCATCTATAAGGTGATGCTTCCGGGTGACTATATCGCCATGCGACTGACTGGAGAAATCTGTACCACTGTTTCCGGCTTATCGGAAGGTATGTTCTGGGATTTCAAGGAAAACAAGGTAGCTGATTTCTTGCTGGATTATTACGGTATTGACTCATCCTTGCTGGCTGACATCCGTCCGACTTTCTCAGAACAGGGTAAAGTAACGGAAAAAGTAGCTGCCGAGTTAGGACTGAAAGCCGGTACTCCGGTAACTTACCGCGCCGGTGACCAGCCGAACAACGCTCTTTCTCTGAATGTATTCAATCCGGGTGAAATTGCTTCTACAGCTGGAACTTCCGGAGTAGTATACGGAGTGAACGGTAGTGTTAACTACGACCCGAAGTCACGCGTCAATACATTTGCACACGTCAACCATACTGCTTCACAAACCGTCTGGGCGTATTGCTCTGCATCAACGGTACGGGTATCCTCAATTCGTGGATGAAACGCACATTGGCTTTCGACCTCAGCTATGCAGAAATGAACGAAGTTGCCGCTCAGGCACCTATCGGTGCTGCCGGCATCAGCATCCTTCCGTTTGGTAACGGAGCTGAACGTATGTTGCAGAATCAGGAAACCGGATGTTCTATTCAGGGTGTCAACTTCAACCTGCATAACCGCAGCCACCTGCTTCGTGCCGCTCAAGAAGGTATTGTATTCTCCTTCCGCTACGGTATCGACATCATGAAGGGTATGGGAATGGATGTACGGAAGATTCACGCCGGACATGCCAACATGTTCCTGAGTCCGTTGTTCCGCGACACGCTGGCCGGAGTCACAGGTGCTACCATCGAACTCTATGACACAGACGGTTCGGTAGGAGCGGCCAAGGGAGCCGGAATGGGTGCAGGCATCTACCGCGACAATGTGGAAGCTTTTGCCACACTCGACAAACTGGCTGTCATCGAACCGAAAGCTGCCGACGAAGCGGCATACGCCGACGCATACGCACGTTGGAAAGAATGTCTCGAAAAATCAACAAACAATTAAATATAACAATTCATTAACTTATAAAACAAAGATATTATGGCAACAAAAGAGTACTTTCCGGGTATTGGAAAATCAAATTTGAAGGTGTAGAGAGCAAAAACCCGATGGCTTTCCGTTATTATGATGCAGAAAAAGTCATTCTGGGCAAACCGATGAAAGAATGGTTGAAATTCGCTATGGCATGGTGGGCACACATTGTGCGCTGAAGGTGGCGACCAGTTCGGTGGCGGAACAAAAAGCTTCCCATGGAAAGGAAATCCTGACAAAGTACAGGCTGCAAAAGATAAAGTAGATGCAGGTTTTGAATTCATGCAGAAAATCGGTATCGAATACTACTGCTTCCACGATGTAGACTTGTGCGACGAAGCAGCTACTATCGAAGAATACGAAGCTAACTTGAAAGAAGTAGTAACTTACCTGAAACAGAAACAGGCTGAAACTGGTATCAAACTGTTGTGGGGTACTGCTAACGTATTCGGTCATGCACGTTATATGAACGGTGCAGCTACTAACCCTGATTTTGATGTAGTGGCTCGCGCTGCCGTACAGATTAAGAACGCCATCGATGCTACTATCGAACTGGGCGGTACAAACTACGTATTCTGGGGCGGCCGTGAAGGTTACATGTCACTGCTGAACACTGACCAGAAACGTGAAAAAGAACACTTGGCTCAGATGTTGAAAATGGCTCGTGACTATGCACGCAGCAAAGGTTTCCAGGGTACTTTCCTGATTGAGCCGAAACCGATGGAACCAAGCAAGCACCAGTACGACGTAGATACTGAAACTGTTATCGGCTTCCTGAAAGCACATGGTCTGGACAAAGACTTCAAGGTAAATATCGAAGTAAACCACGCTACTCTGGCTGGTCACACATTTGAACACGAACTGGCAGTAGCTGTAGACAACAACATGCTGGGTTCTATCGATGCTAACCGTGGTGACTACCAGAACGGATGGGATACTGACCAGTTCCCTATCGACAACTATGAACTGATTCAGGCTATGATGCAGATTATCCGTGGTGGTGGTCTGGGCAACGGTGGTACAAACTTCGATGCGAAGACTCGTCGTAACTCTACTGACCTGGAAGACATCTTCATCGCTCACATCGCTGGTATGGATGCCATGGCACGTGCTTTGGAAAATGCAGCACGCCTGCTGGAAGAATCTCCTTACAAGAAAATGCTGGCTGACCGCTACGCTTCATTCGACAACGGAAAAGGTAAAGAATTTGAAGAAGGCAAGCTGACACTGGAAGATGTAGTAGCTTATGCGAAGACTGTAGGTGAACCGAAACAGACCAGTGGAAAACAAGAACTGTATGAGGCTATTGTAAATATGTATTGCTAATACGCTGATTTGTCAGTATCCGACCGGCATGTCCGTCGGCGAAAGTCTCTTTCCCGACCGGGTATGCCGGTTTTTTTATTTCTCTAAAAACCTATTATCATGAATTACACAGAAAAAGGAAGCAGAAGCTATCTGTTTTCCATCGTACTAGTAGCCGTACTGGGAGGATTACTGTTCGGCTATGATACCGCTGTTATTTCAGGTGCGGAAAAAGGTCTTCAAGCCTTCTTCATGGGAGCAGATGACTTTGTTTACACTGATTCCTGGCATGGAATAACCTCTTCAAGCGCCCTTTTAGGTGTATTATCGGTAGTGCTTTATCAGGATTTTTTGCTTCCCGTTTCGGAAGAAAGCTTTCTTTGCTGATAGCCGGCGTCATGTTCTTTTTATCTGCATTAGGCTCATACTATCCGGAATTTTTGATATTTCCGTACGGGGAACCCTCCTATTCGCTTCTGTTAGCTTTTAATTTTTACCGCGTCATAGGCGGTGTAGGTGTGGGACTGGCTTCTGCCATCTGTCCGATGTATATTGCCGAAATCGCTCCGAGCAGTATCCGCGGTACATTGGTTTCCTGGAACCAGTTTGCCATCATCTTCGGTCAGCTGGTAGTCTATTTTGTCAACTTCCTCATCTTAGGCGATCACCTGAATCCGGTAGTAGAGATAGTGGATGGCGTCAACCGCATCATGAATCCGGAAGCTGCTGCCTGGAGTATTGAAACCGGATGGAGACTGATGTTTGTCAGTGAGGCCGTTCCAGCCGGATTGTTTACCCTTTTAGTTTTGTTCGTTCCAGAAACACCTCGTTACCTGGCAATGACCGGTCGTGACGAAAAAGCTCTGTTTGTATTAAGCCGTATCAACGGACTGTCACAAGGAAAAGAAATTCTGCAGGAAATCAAGGCTACTGCCCATGAAAAGACAGAAAAGCTGTTCACTTACGGCTGGATGGTTATCTTTATCGGTATCATGCTGAGTGTATTCCAGCAGGCAGTGGGTATCAACGCCGTACTTTATTTTGCACCACGTATTTTCGAAAGTATGGGTATGGGCAATCCGATGGTACAAACGGTATTCATGGGAATTGTCAACATCCTGTTCACTTTGTTAGCTGTCTTTACTGTAGAAAAGTGGGGACGCAAGCCTCTGCTCATTTACGGTTCCATTGGTATGGCCATCGGTGCACTCGGAGTAGCCCTCAGCAATGCCGCGACTGGCATCAGCTATGGTACCCGTCATCAGCATCATGGTCTACAGTGCATCATTCATGTTCAGTTGGGGGCCTATCTGCTGGGTGCTCATCGCAGAGATATTCCCTAACACCATCCGTGGCGCAGCCTTAGCCATCGCTGTCGCTTTCCAGTGGATATTCAATTTCATCGTCTCATCTACCTTCCTGCCCATGTACAACATGAGTGCCGGTGATATGGGCGATAAGTTCGACCACATGTTTGTGTATGGACTTTATGGAGCTATCTGCATCATCGCAGCCATCTTTGTATGGAAATTAGTACCGGAAACAAAAGGTAAAACCCTGGAAGACATGACACGCTTGTGGAAAGAACGGCAGAAATAAAGGTAAAACTAAAAGAGGGTGTGTCAAAATGCATACCCTCTTTTTTTTTATGACAAAGCCCCGACTTTCCCAAGCCGAGGCTTTGTTATTACCTAAAGATTTTGTATCTTTAAACATAAGCAAAGTAATATGGCAAA
>ENA-OQBJ01000114-OQBJ01000114.1-human-gut-metagenome-genome-assembly--contig:-NODE-114-length-41325-cov-3.660226_pt1 | contig 41325 bp, 36 predicted proteins | sample MGYA00242743_ERZ504545 | MGnify/ENA primary metagenome ERZ504545 (study PRJEB26092, sample SAMD00036252) | human gut metagenome | host: Homo sapiens | study: EMG produced TPA metagenomics assembly of... | reverse complement strand
GCTTTTACAAGTAGCTGCATCTTCATGCCTTCATTTCATGCAGATATGCTTGAACTGCTTTACAAATTAGCGTTCCAAAGATAAAAAAAATTCGGTATATCCGGCTGAGGGATTAACGATTTTTTATGTATTTTTATACGCAAAACATAGAATAAATGTTTTACAACATAACATTCAGCAATACAAAGAATTAAACAAAATCACTTTAACGAAGGATTCAAATCTTCCCGAGCCACAAATTTCCCCTCTTTCCATTCCAGACAAACGGGCTGCGATTTTAAATAAGGCCTTAAATCTTTTGCGGTTTCCTTGTCCAGATAGTCGGGCGTAGTATAAGTGAACTTGAGCACCGGTTTGTCAGACGACAATTCAGCCTTCCACAAGTACATGTCGGCATAGGCACGAAGGTTCTTCAAGGAGTCAGCCTGGGCTGTCGAAGCCGGAGTCAAATAAAATTCATCTTCTTGCGGAAGCTGTAAAAAATCGGAAAGCGGCAATTCATGCCAGTTCGTATCATAAAAAGTAATCTGACTGTCAGCAGCCGGAGCCGAATAGGTTGAAACGGCACAAATCACTTTCACGGAGTCATTCAGCGGAAGCAGCTTCAGTTCCAAGGTGCTGGCCGAAGTCGTTTTCAGGAACAAATAATCTGAAGTCAGTTTAGTCATTTCCGACATATTCCCAAAACGGTTCTTCACCTCTGCCTTCATCCCACTTTCCAGAAAATCACCGAAGTCGGCCCGGTTTACCTCCGTCAAAAGCGGTGACAAGGAATCTGGCAATGCCACAAAAAGCGTTTTCAAATCCTGCGCACGCCCTGCAGCACCACATACATACAACACGAATATCAATATCAAAATACGTTTCATAACCAGCTATTCAAAAAAGTGCCCAAATATACAACTATTTCTGTTAGTAAGAAAAAATCTCTCTCCCTTCTCAATTTTTCCCATCCCGCCTTTTCAGGAATTCACTGGGGCTTTCTCCAAAATAGTCTTTATAACACCGGGTGAAGTAAGACGGAGAACTGAATCCCACTTCGTAGGTGATTTCGGCCACCGTCTTTTCAGAGGATGCCAGCAAAGAGGCGGCCTTTTTCAACCGGGCAATGCGTAACAATTCATTCGGAGCATATCCGGTCAAGGATTTCGTTTTACGATATAGCTGCACGCGCCCCAATCCCAATTCAGCACCCAAATCTTCTACACTCAAATCTGAATTGCTCATTTTTTCCTCAATCAAGGCCTTCAGCTTTTCCACAAATCCCTTGTCCACTTCGCCCAACGACTGTTTTCCGCTTACCGCCGTGGCATCTTCTGTAAACGATTTCAACCGTTTCCGGTTATCTATCAGGTTGCGGATTCGTGCCAGCAGGAGTTTGGCATTGAAAGGCTTTGTCAGATACGAGTCTGCGCCCGAATCATACCCCTGAATCCGCTGTTCATCCATAGCGTATGCGGTCAGCATCAGTACCGGAATATGAGACGTCTGCAACTCGCTTTTCAAACGTTTACAGCATTCTATACCATCCATTACAGGCATCATGACATCGCACACCACTACGTCTGGCACATACTTCATGGCCTGTCTTATACCTTCCTGTCCGTTTACCGCTTCAATCACGGTATATTTATCCTGCAGCAACATCTTCACGTAGTCACGTACATCCTGATTGTCGTCAATGACCAGCACCACTTCCTTGTCTGCCGTTCCGTCCACTTCCACGTTTTCAACCCACTGATGCAAGGTTTCTTGTCCGGCATCCAGCACAGCCCCTTCCTGCAGGTTTTTCAAGGATTCATTTTTCTCTATCACCTCCTTCACTTCTCCTTCCTGCTTCATAGGAAGTACAACCCGGAAACATGTGCCTTTTCCTTTCTCGCTCTCTACCCGCACTGTCCCCTTATGCAACTGCACAAAAGCCTCTACCAGGCCAGTCCCAGTCCGGAACCTGTATGCTGTGCATCTATCTGATAAAACGTTCAAACACGTGATGTATATGTTCTTCGGACATGCCAATACCTGTATCGCTGACTTCCATACACAAGCATGGTTGGCCATCTTTCTCTATCCGCGAAAGCACCACCTTTATCTCCCCTTTTTCCGGAGTAAATTTAAAGGCATTGGACAATAAGTTGTAGGTAATGCGCTCTATCTTTTCCGCATCGGCCACCATCACATACTGCGCCACATCTCCTTCCGCCTTCACTTCAAACTGAATATGTTTCCGGAACGCCAAAGTATGGAATGCCTCTGTCCAATCCTTTATACATTCCAGCGCATTAAATTCAGAAAGCCGCAAAGCCAGTTTGCCATGTTCATATTTCTGGAAATCCAGAATCTGAGTAATCAATCTCAATAAGACTGCGACGTTTTTCCGCACAATTTCCAGCATATTCCGCTCCCTCTCACCTAAATGCTTTTCCTCCAGCAACTGGTTGATAGGGTCTGCAATCAAGGTCAACGGTGTACGGAAATCATGCGACACACTGGTAAAGAAGGCCAGCTTGGCATGTGTAGCCTCTTCCAACTGACGCGACAATGCAATCAGCTGGTCACGTTGTTCCTGCAACTGGTCACGCTGCTGTTCCAATTGCTGCTTCTGGGTAGACAATTCCGTATTCATCCGGTTCTTTACCCAAAAGGCACGTACCAGGAAAAAGAACAAGAATCCGGCCAGAATCAATATTACCACACAGGCATATAAGAACATTGTTTGTGCGGAGTAACGAAGGAAATAATCATCCAGCTGATGATTTAAAAGCTCAATTTTCTGATCCAGCGTCAGAATATGCTTCATCTGCATCTGCATCACACGGGCGTTGGCACGATTTACCAACGCGGTAGAAAGTATATTTTCTCGCTGATAGGGTTCGCCACGCAGTATAGCCATGGCTACCTGAATCACCTTATCACCTCCTGTAGGATAAATGAAGGTAGCATCCAGTTTGCCTTCCGCCACACTTTCCACTCCAGCAGCTACCGCATCAACTCCCACAAATGCAATCTGTCCGGCACGATTCTTCTGGCGTGCCTTCTCATACGCCCCGATAGCCATCCGGTCGTTCTGTGCAAAGACCAGGTTTACTTGTGGGTGAGCATCCAGTAACGTATCCATTACCTCCCCAGCCTTCTGCCGGAACCATCCAGCTTCAGCAGATGCCACCACCTGCACCCCCGGAGCGGCCTTCAGGGCTTCCATCATCCCCGATGACGCTCCACGGCTGGAGTAGAACCTCTCAGTCCAGTAATCTCTATTACCCGTCCCTTTCCTCCTAAACGGTCTGCTATATATTCACCTGCCTTACGGCCAATTTCATAATTGTCAGCACCTACATAGGCGGTATATTTTTTAGAATTGATTTTCCGGTCGACCAGGATGACAGGAATTCCTGCATCGTATGCCTTCTCAATCACCGGCGTAATAGCTTCGGCTTCATTAGGGGCAACAATCAGCAAATCGACTTTTCTTTCAATCAAAGATTCTATGTCCTTAATCTGATGGGTATTATCATCATGAGCCTGATAAACCTCCACATTTACCCCCGGATAAAACAGAGCTTCCCGAAGAATCTCTTTGTTCATCTGGGCACGCCAATCATCTTCACTACATTGTGATACGGCTATCGTATAGTCCGCCTCCTTTCGGGAGCAAGCTACAGACAACAGCAGCAAGCAAATCACACCTATCCAACCACAGACTAAATGTTTCATAATTTTATATCTATTTCTGCAAATGTATGAAAATCGCAGCGATTTATACAGTCTGACAGATACAAAAATCACGAAACCGACCCACAATTTTTCGTTCAACGGCTCTACTCTTTTTATGTCTCCCGAAGCGGAACCATACGTTTTCCGTGTGAGAAACCTATGTTTTCGCTTCGGGAAACGTATGGTTTTCACACGGAAAACATAAAACATACAAAGCCGAAGCGTCATTATCTTCAGCAGGCTTTCCAAATCTTATCAGACAAAAAAATCTCCGGAAGTACAGAAACATACTTCCGGAGATTTTTCACAAGATAAACTATATAGCTTAAATTTTTTCCTTCAAATACAGAGGGAATTCCGGCATAGCCCCATTCTGGGTACATACAAATGCCGAAGCCTCTACAGCCAGTTCATGCGCTTCGCGTACGGTCTTTCCTTTCAAAATAGAAGCCACGAAAGTAGCAGTAAATGAATCACCTGCACCTACCGTATCGGCTACATTTACCTTCGGAGTTTCTACAAATGACACATGGCCTGGAGTAAAGACATAGCTTCCGTTCACGCCACAAGTCAGAATCAACATTTTCAGGTTATACTTGGCAAGCAGAATCCAGCATTTATCCTGCAGGTCAATACCCGGATAACCGAACATACGGCTTACAGTAACCAGTTCTTCATCGTTTATCTTCAGCACATTACATTTCTGGAAAGAATTGCAAAGCACTTCTTTCGTATAAAAGCCCTGACGAAGGTTGATGTCAAATACTTTCAATGTATCTTCCGGCATGGCATCCAAGAACTTGTTGATTGTTTCTCTGGAAACCACGCTTCGCTGTGCCAAAGAGCCAAAGCAAACCGCTGTAGTCTGTTTAGCCAATCCTTCCAAAGCCGGAGTGTAAGGAATATTATCCCATGCCACACCTTCCTTTATATCGTAACAAGGAACCCCTTCTGCATCCAGTTCTACCTGAACCGTACCTGTGGGATACGGTACTTTTTCAATCATGCTATGCAGATTCTTCTCATAGAAGTTTTCCAGGATTTCTGCTCCTAATTTATCATCTCCTACGGCACTAACTGCACGACCGTCCAAACCAAACTGTGATACGTGATATGCAAAGTTAGCCGGAGCTCCACCAATTTTCTTTCCTTCAGGCAGCACGTCCCACAGTGCTTCACCTATACCTACAACTATTGTATTCTCCATAGTCTTAATGTTTAATTTTTAACGTATAAGCAAGTAAATAAATCACACCAGCTGTCATCACAGCTACAGCACCATTCTGTCCGATTGCATCGCTGGCCACTCCCATCAGAAGAGGGAATACAGTACCGCCAAACAAGCCCATAATCATCAGTCCAGACACTTCGTTCTTCTTGTCGGGCATAGCCAGAAGAGCCTGAGAGAAGATGATAGAGAACACATTGGAGTTACCAAAACCAATCAGCGCAATACAAATATAAATCACCGTCTGCGAATCGAAAGCAAAAAGTCCGATCATGGCCAGCATCATACAGATGGCACTTATCAGGAAAAAGATTCTGGACGATACAGCCCGCAAGATAAATGCACCAGAGAAGCAGCCCAACGTACGGAATATAAAGTAGAGACTGGTGGCAAACCCGGCTTCAGTCAATGTCATTCCAATACGCTCCATCAGAATCTTAGGAGCTGTAGTATTGGTACCCACATCAATTCCCACATGACACATGATGCCAAGGAAAGACAACAGAATAAAGGGTTTTCCTAACAGTTTCAGACAATCAGCAAATCCTGATGCCTTGTCCGGCTGTTCTTCGGTAATAGGAGTAGCCGAAAGCAACAGAATGGCAAACACAGCTACAACCATATAAATAGGGAACAACACTCTCCATCCCAAGCCAAAAGTCGGAATGGCCTGTAAAGCTCCCCACATGGCCAGATAAGGTGCAAGGAAAGAAGCAATGGCTTTCACAAACTGGCCGAAGGTCAGCGTACTGGCCAGGCGGTCGCCCGAGATAATATTGCTCAACAGCGGATTAAGTGAAGTCTGCATCAAGGCGTTACCTATTCCCAATAAAGAGAAGGAGCAAAGCATCAATCCATAGCTGTCACCAAACATCGGAAGCAACAAAGAGAAGAAAGTGACTCCCAGACTCAGCAACACAGTCTTTTTTCTTCCAATCCGGTTCATCAGCATTCCTGTGGGTACTGAGAATATCAAGAACCAAAAGAATACCAAGGAAGGAAAAATATTTGCCTCAGAGTCTGTCAGACCTAAATCTTCCTTTACATAGTTTGAAGCAATTCCTACCAAGTCAACGAATCCCATGGCAAAGAAGCAAAGCATCACAGGAAACAGCTTGGCATATTTTAATTGAGTATTTGTCATTTTTACTTGTTTTTAATCTGTTCAAATTCAGCTTCATCTCTTGTTGAGAATCGTCTTTCTTATTCAGCAGTAAGTTCTATCACATGACTCTGAGTAGGGCGGAATCCAAAGACATCCAATCCGACTTCATCAGATAATCACCAGAGAATAATTCTCCATCGGCCTCCAGCGTAGATTCTGTTCCCGGCATCAGGTTGATTTCTTTTACACGATACATTTTGTTCGGATCCAATCCTTTTACCTTCAACGGAATCAGCTTTTCCTGGAAGCGAGGATAGATATCGTAAGCGAATATCACGCCCTTTGAAGCATCCTGACTAACATAGTTCACTGCCATGTGGTTAGATTCATACGGAGATACCAGACGGTACTGTACCCCATCCAGAATCACCGGCTGCAAACGTTTCCAGTTGGCTACCGCAAGCTGGCAATATTCCAATTCTTCTGCAGCCATTTCTTTCAAGCCGATATCAAATCCCAGCTTACACATGGATGCCATGTCGGTACGAAACTTGATAGAAGTATTCTTATTCCAGCTTGTCACGTGTGCACACATGGCCTTGGCCGGGAAGAACTGAGAAAAGCCCCACTGGATATAAGCTCTTTCCACCGGATCCGTGTTGTCACTGCACCAGAATTCCGTGAAATATTTCAACGCTTCATAGTCACAACGTGCGCCACCACCAGAGCAAAGCATCATCGGTACATCCGGATAGTTCTCTTTTACCCGTTTCATGACATTGTACACGCCACGTACATGATCTATATACAAGCGTCCCTGTGCATCTTTCAGATAAGAAGAATAGATATTGGTAATCGGGCTGTTGCAATCCCATTTGAAATAAGCGATACCCGGATTTTCCTTCAACAACTTATCCACAATGCAATACACATAATCCTGCACCTTCGGGTTACTCAAATCGAGTACCAGCTGGTTACGATAGTAATAGGTTTCACGGTTCGGGTAATGGATTGCCCAGTCAGGATACTTTTCAAACAATTCACTCTTCGGATTCACCATTTCCGGTTCAATCCAGAGACCGAACTTCACTCCTTCTTTTTCAGCCGCCTGAACCAGCGCATTGATTCCATCAGGAAGTTTGTCGGCCGTTACATCCCAGTCGCCCAGTCCGGCTGTATCGCTGCTGCGTTTGTATTTGTTGCCAAACCATCCGTCATCTAGCAAGAACATGTCTACACCGAGTTCTTTCGTTTCCTTAATCAGATCGACAAGAATATTCTGATTAAAGCCGAATCCTGTATTCTCCCAGTTATTCAACAACGTCAGACGAGAACCTTTTCCATCTTTCAACTGATAATTCCGTGCCCAGTTCTGAAGGCGACGGCTACCTTCGCCCGTACCCTTATTACTCAAAGTAAAAATAAATTCAGGAGTAGTGAACACTTCGCCCTTCTGAAGCTCATACACCGAAGCATAAGGATTAATAGCAGGAATCACACGCAGATTACCCACATTGTCCACTTCGAAAGTAAAGCTGAAGTTACCTGTCCATCCCAATGTACCCATCAGGACCTCCCCCTGATTTTCTGCAGCAGGAGTATCCAGACCGACCATGAAAAAAGGTTGTGCATGCATGGCAGCACGACTTCCCAGCTTGGTATCTACCACTTTCTTACCGAACTCCAGCTTCTGTGTACTCATCTGTACTTCCTTCGCCCAGTCACCACTGAATTCAGTCAAATAGTAAGCTGGACGATTGAAATATAACATCGTAGAAGCGTAACGGAATAACTGTACAGGCTTTTTCTCCTGGTGTGAGATTTCACTCCAAGTCTTGATTACGTCCTCCTTTTCGTAAGCCACGTAATGCAAGGTTACATTCACCGGATATTTGTCATCACGCAAATGAATATCAGTCTGTGTTCCTCCTTCCACAGCTTTTGTAGAAGAAGACACGTAATAAAGCCAGGTAGAAGCATTACCGTCGGCATGAGTCACTCCCAAAGCTGGTTCAAAGAAATCCTCGTTACCTGAACCTGAACAGACTTCCCATCCACGTGAAGAGACACTGGCATCTGATGCAGGATGTATCTGCCAGTCCAGTTTCTTCAAATCCGATTCATGCAACAGTTTTTCACCCAAGTAAGTCTGATAGAGACGTCCGTTTTCAGCTACCTGAAGCACCAGGTCCGTATTATCCGTTGAAATCCGGATAACCTTTTCTTCCGCTGCTTCCGCGCACTGAAAACCCCAAAACAAGCCTAAAGCCGTAATAAAAAAGTTTTTCATGGTCTGTCTGGTTTTTTAATAAATTACAACCCCAATTTATGTATCTTCATATTCTCTACCTTATAATCACCACCTTCACTGTAAAGACGAATAGAGTTATAAGGTTTGGTAGGGAATACTAAGTTGGTCATGGCAATACGACCTCCATTAGCAAAGATTTCTACAGAGCACTTGTCTACAAAAATCTGCAAATGATAAGTTTTTCCTTCACACAATGAAAGAGGAGCCATGTGCCTAATGCAAAATCATTCTTATAGTTGATAGAATCGTTTTACGACGGTCATGATTTTCGATGGCATGAGGTTCTGCTTTCTCACCAAAGGCCACCAATCCACTTTCTGTACGATCCATTACCAGTTTACCGGCTTTCATATCCAGATAAATCTTGGTCTTTTCACCCTTGTCATTCAGCAGTTCCATTCCAGCTACAGCAGATGCGCCCGGAGTTACATCCATTTCAATTTCGAAAGCACCCTCATTCTGCGGGAAGATTTCATCAATCTTGCTTTCACCTTTCACAGTCTGATTGTCAATGGTACGTGTTTCTTTACGCAAGCCTGCTGTTTCCTTTACAGCATTGGCTGCCATGTAAATCTGGCCATCTTTTGTGTACAATGACAGTTCACGCGGCAAGGCATTTGCTCCACGATACTGACGGATAGGAGTAACATTTGCATATTGCCAGTTGCTCATCCAAGGTACTGCAACCACACGGTCTCCAGTATTTGAGAAACAAACAGTCGCATAGTGGTCTTTACCAAAATCCAACCATTTAGTTACTTCCGGTTTCGTGTCACATTTGAATTCTTTTCCATCAAAATCACCTACGAAATATTCTGTAGCGCTACCACCGAACATACAACCCGGGTTGATATTTACAATCATCACCCATTTCATATTGTTCTTGTCACCATCAACCGGCAACTGGATAAAGTCAGGACATTCAAACTGATTAGGCTGTACACCATAACCTTTACCAAATCCGCTCTGATATTCCCAGTCCTTCAAGTTAGAAGAAGAATAGAAACGCATTTCCTTGTCCGCAGAAACGATCATATACCATTTCTGAGCTGGTTCATACCAGAACACTTTCGGATCGCGGAAATCTTTCAGTCCGTCAAACGGAGTCAAAATCGGATTTTTCTCGTATTTTGTATAAGTACGTCCATTGTCTTTGCTATAAGCCATACACTGAATCTGTCCGTGTTCATCGCTGGCAGATGTGTAGAAAGCGATAATGGCATCTTTTCCGTAGCCTGCGCTATTGTTCTTGTCTACCACTGTACTTCCTGAGAAAATGTGACCCAATGTGTCACGTGCGATAGCAGGATTCAAATGGTCCCAATGAATCAAGTCCTTACTAACTGAATGTCCCCAGTGCATATTTCCCCACTTGGAACCATAAGGATTATACTGGAAATACAAATGATACTCTCCATCTTTATACACCAGTCCGTTGGCATCGTTCATCCAGCCATAAAGCGGTGTATGGTGATATACCGGACGATAATAGTCCGTATTTGCCGTATTAAAAGTATCCGACAACTGAATATGCTCCCAGCATACAGCGTTTGCAGCCACCTTTCCAATGGTAACAGTGGCTTCCTTAGCTCCTTGAGGCAATTCAAAGGGTACGTAATACTCTACGCTGTCTACTGCCAGACGTACATCCATCGGCATATCAGCCGGACTTCCGGTCACTAATTTCACCTTTCCCTCATTAGATGATTCCTGAATAGGAAGCAAAAGATATTTAGAAGGATTCTTTATGTGTACGACAGTCAAAGTGTCTCCCTGATGCTCAAATACTAAGTTATTTTTTTGTGATTGGCATGCCACATACCAGTCAAGAAAAACGCTCCTAATGCGAGGTTAACAAAATTCTTTTTCATGATACGTTGTTTTATGGGATTAAAAATACAAATTATTCTTTTAAAAATACCTATTGAAAACTTTTTATAACCGCACAACCCATTGATTCGTTGTGCCGGGAATTTATCGGAATAGAAAAATGAATGTCAGAATTTAAGCTGTGCAGAGAATTCTACTGTGAACGGACGGATGTAGCTTCCTGCCATTACTGTATTGGCATATTTTCCAGCTTCTTCCTTCGTTACGAGTTCTGCACCTGCGATACTTCCTTTTGCACCAGTCTGGTTCAGGAAGTTAACAACTGAACAGCCTAATGACAGTTTCTTGTTTACCTGCCAGTTCAAACCACCAAAGGTTTCCCAACGGCCATTGAAATAATAGGCATCATTGATATTAGCGTATGTCTTGCTAAAGTAACGGAAGCTAGTCCAGATTTTCAAATCTTTTGTAATCATATAGCTCGGGTCGATTTCCACGATTACCTGCGGGATTTCTGCTACGATGTTACCAGTGGCATTGATCTGACCTACATAACCGTCTGAGAACTTCACAGAAGTTTCATATTTCTTGTAAGTCGGCTTCTGGTAAGTGAAGAGGAAGTGCAAATCAAAACCTTTAAACGGACGAGCTACCACGTCAGTAGTCCAACCCAATGTCTTGATGTCATAGTTCAACGGAGCAGCCAAGATTTCGTTTACTCCATTTACGCTATGCTGCAAGTTCAATGTAGAGTTGTTGTTGGTCTTTGAGATATAAGAGAACAATGAAGTCAAGCTCAACCATTCGTTGTTATAATAGATACCGGCACGTCCCAGAGGTACTGAAATCTTATCGGTATTCGGCAATACAGCCGGAGCAAAGTTCTCAATTCTCGGATGCTGGGTAATGTAAGTAAAGTCTCCAGTAAATCCGAACTGTTTGGTCAACTTATAAGTAGCGGCTGCACTCAGTGCGTAATTAAACCAGTCATACTCCATCGGAGTCGGTTCAATCTTTGTTCCATTAGGTGCAGTAGCTCCCAGATAATAATCAGCAAAACGTCCTACAAAATTGCCATCAGCATCTTTAACCGCTGCATTGTTTCCACGAAGAGCTTGGTATTCCAGACGAGCACCGTAGTAAAGGTTAAATTTGTCGGTTACATCCCAGTCGTGAGTGAAATATACAGCCAATTTGTTTTCATGACCTTTATAATATTCTGATGCATTCTTGTTGAAGTCATAGTAATATCCATTTCCTCCATAGGTACGTCCACTTCCTGCTACATTATAATCAGGATTATAAAGGCGGACCGGATAGCTTCCGTCAGTCGGTACAGACTGGTCATACATCGTAGTATTTGATGCATAATCAATATCATAATACCATTCGTTCAATCCCAGGCGCCATGTACCGTTAGACAATTTACGAGACAGCTCAGTAGTAAACATTACTTCATCAATGAAACCACGGTTCAAGCAAGACATACGGCTCTGTACATATTCGCCATCGTATGCTCTCATGCTACCGTCTTCTGCTTCATATTGATAATTAATAGCACTGTTTGCACGCTGTGAAAGTTCCATCGGAGTCTGGTACACACAAGAACCGGTCGCATGGTCGTATTTCATGATTACTTTCCAAGACAAACCGTTATCCCAGTTGTAATTATTCATCAAGGTAAACTCACTACCCTTATTCTGTACGGCATCATACAAGCTTGTTTTCTTCAACTCTCCTGTACGCATGTCGCGATATACCATTTCATTGTCAACCGGAAGATAAGAAGTAGTACCCAAAGCAAAAGCCCCCAACTCTCTTACGCTACCATCGCCTACGTAAATAAACGGAGCCGACTGAGTGGCATACATATATACCGGATGGCTGTTGCTGTAATGATACATAGCCGTAAACTCACCCCGGTTATTGTTATAGCGTTTTGTCAAGGCAAACTTATAAATCTGTGTACGATCCTGGAAAGGAGTAGATTTAATTTTGAATGTTCCCGGGTCAAAATCCTGATAGATGCTTCCACTATAGAACCAATCGTTAGCAATTTCTCCGTTCAGATTCAGAGAGAACTCCTGCATGCCGAAATGATTGGACTTATAATTCAATGTTCCATGAAAACCTTTTTCACCAAGCTGAGTGAAAGAGTTGACTGCATATCCGATATTACCGGTTGTAATGGCAGTTTCTGAAATTTTCAACAATCCTACATGGTTCAAGCTGGCATCTGCACGCCACAAAGAGTTTACACTGTGCGGATTCGTAGCATACGTTACCGGAATTCCATTTTCAAGCACATTCACATCTGCAGAAGGAAGACCAATCTGAATTTCACGAGGTCCGTTTGCACTGGCGGCATTCAACATTACATTACGGTTACCTTCTTCTTTAGAACTACCTTCATTTGATGAATTGTTTTCTTGTGCATAGCCATTTACACAAGCCCAAGCGAGCAGCAGCACCGCAGCTCCCATACGATTTGAAAACTGTTTTTTTCGGCCTTCATAGCATCATTTTAATTAATATGTTAGCATGAAATTTTTTATTTGTTCATCGCAAAAGTAAGTGATTGACAGCTATAAGGCCATAAAGAATGTTGCATCCTATGACAATATTGTTTCATGCAACAATATTTCTACAGGACGCAACATTTTTACTAGCGAGGAGGGGGTTACTGCAATGTATACACATTCAATGTTTTCACTGCATACCCGTTCTTATCCGCTTCAAAGCACATTTTCACATAAGGCTGTGAAGGGAACACCAAATTTGTCATCACAAATTTCCATCCTCACCAAAAGCTTCAATACTTGACCGATCGACAAACAAACGTAAAACCAACTCTTTGTCAACATTTGCCGGAGCGACCGTAACCGCAGGAAAGTCTTTGCTAAAATCCACCGTTCCGCTCTCGCTACGATCCATCACAAACTGTTTACGATTCAAGTCATAATACATAGAGACTTTCTCTCCCTTATCATTCAATAAGCAAAAAGCAATCTTTGACGCGCCTGCATTCTGAATGAGTATTTCTACTTCATAGGCTCCTTGATTATCTTCGAACAAATTTACTATTTCATGCTTCTCGGAAACCTTAAATGAAGGTATTGAAACTTTCTTACCACGTGCTTTTTCACTTCCACAGAAGGAGTACTCTTTAAAAACAACTCCTGTCCCTCGCGATAAAGAGTCAAATCACGAGCAAGTGTATTGGCACTACGATACTGGCGGGTAGGAACATTATTGGCATACTGCCAGTTACTCATCCATCCCAATGCGATGCAACGTCCGTCAGGTGCATTGTTCCAAGTCACAGTAGCGTAATTATCCTTTCCCCAGTCCATCCACTTTGTCTTGAGTAGGCGATTCGTTTACAAACTTCTTTCCATTCGAATGAGACCACAAAATACTGAGCAGCACTACCTCCAAAAGGACCTCCAGGATTCAGGTTACAGATTAGTACCCATTTTTCTCACGAGTACCTTCTACTGGGATTTCCACCAAATCCGGACATTCCCAAACGCCACCATGAGCCCCCTGCATAGCACCAAATTCACTCTCTTTCTTCCATTCCTTTAAGTTAACAGAAGAATAGATTTCCATGTGCTGACCTACAGCCAACATCATCACCCAATGCTTGCCCGGTGCATACCAGAATACCTTCGGGTCACGAAAATCTTTTTCAGAAGAAGTCAGGATAGGATTACCTTCATATTTGGTGAAAGTTTTTCCATTATCCAAACTGTAAGCCATACTTTGTGACTGGACATCTCCCCAAGGAGTGGCCTTGGCAGAAGTAATAAAAGCCACAACGGCTCCTTACCAAATCCGGCTGTATTATTATGGTCTACCACACATGAACCACTAAAAATAGCTCCCCATGCATCTGGTACAATGGCGCAGCCTTCAAAATTCCAGTGCATCAAATCTGTACTGGTAGAATGTCCCCAGTGCATATTTCCCCACACCGAACCATACGGATTATACTGGAAATACAGATGATATACCCCATCTTTATAAAACATTCCGTTTGGATCGTTCATCCAACCATATACCGGAGTATGGTGATAAACCGGACGGAACATTTCCTTGTTCGTCATGTCAAATGAATCTGACATTTTCAGTTCCTTCCAGCAAAGCGCGTTTGCAGGAACACCTTGTATATCAATAGAAATATGTTGCCCTTTATAAGCCGATAACTCAAATGGTACGTATGAATCCACTCTCTCCCGAGCCAAACGTACATTCATGAGAGTACCTTTCTGTTCGTTATCTTTTACAATGCAAATTTTACCTTCTGGTGCATCATCTTGTATGGGAAGAAGCAAATAATCTTCGGTAACATCCAAAGAAACAATGTTTTGTTCACTTACCAAATGACGAATTGTCCATGAAGAATCAGCCTGTACCACTGATGTCAGTCCTAAAAAAAGCCCCAATAGGGTTACTTTCATTGTATATGCATACTTTCTCATAAAATTATGTTTTTAGTATATATCGCTATGTTATTTCCTTTTCTTCCTTGTTGACATAAGGAAGAAAAAGGAAAATCTATCTTATTATTCATACCCCTTATTCTGAGTGTACAACCCAGGGATATAATACATCTGATTATAAGGTATCGGAAAGAATTCATTCTTACCTGCAGTAAAATGAGCATCTTTATAATATTGCCCATAAGTCTGTCCTTCATAAACATCATGCTGTTCACTCTCAAAATATGCGTTCAATGTCTTAGATGCAATTCCCCAACGACGCAAATCAAAGAAACGTCCATTTTCCATGGCCATTTCCAGACGACGTTCCCAACGCAAACACTTACGGGCAATTTCCTTAGTTGAAAAATAATTGTCCGGATAAAGCGCAATATCACACTGATTTTTTGCATAGCTGATATGCTTGTCAATTGACTTAGCTGCACGGTCACGGATATCATTCACAATCTTCTCAGCTTCGCTCAGTCTGTTCTGTTCAATCAATGCTTCCGCACGCATCAACATCACGTCTGTGTAACGGAATACATAATCATTCATTGCAAAAAGCCTGCCATGAACCATTATAGGTCTCTCCTTCAGAACGCTGAGGAACTTCCTTCAACGAAGTATAGTATCCATACGTATTCGGTGTACGTGAATTGGCAGTAGTCATCGTATATTCAGCCTCATACTTGTAAGGGAAAGTGGGCATACCTACGGTATGGAACAAACGCGGATCCCATTTCTGGCTGGTAGGCTGACCATTAATCGGATAATCAATCTCGTTGTTATAATCATCAAACATCGGAAGGCCGTTCTTGGTCTTGAAGGCGTTCACCAAATTTTGAGAAGGTTTGTGGAAATCCCATCCGCAAGACCACATCTGCCAGCAACCATTCAGCATGTTAGACCAGTTAGCACGTCCATAAGTTGTATTATCATCTTCATAGTCAGAACACTGCACTGCAAAGACAGACTCCTTGCTATTCTTGTAGGCCGGCAAGAAAATATCTCCATAATCTTCCAAATATCCATAACCAGAAGATATCACATCATCCGTATAATCAATCACCTTCTGCATGTATTCAGAGTTGATATGTCCCTCACCAGTAGTAGCTTCATATCCGTCTCCCCATGCTAAAGTCAGATAACATTTAGCCAAATAAGCAGCTGCTGCAATCTTATTAGCCCGACCATCTTCACCTGGTTCTTTCACCGGCAAAACATCATAAGCTGCTTTGAAATCATCAATGACTTTTTGGAACAACTGCTGGTAATTCAAGGCTGTATTGCTGACCTTTTCATACGAATTATCTTCCACTACTTGTTCATCAATCCAAGGAACCTGACGGAACACCGTCAGCAGTTTAAAATAAAAATGTCCACGCAAGAAACGCATTTCTGCTACACGCTGCGTTTTCACATCTTCGCCCAACTGGTCTCCATTACGTTCCAGCGCAAGCAATGCACGGTTACAACGGGAAATAGCTACATACAAACGATACCACAATTCATCCATCTCACCAGGAGTGGTAGCTGTCAATGTAGTCCAAATATCAAAAGCATGATAACCTGTATCCGTAGTTCCTGAACCACCTTTCAGACAGTCATCCGAACTCACGTCGCCATAAGGAAACAAGTTGAACGGATAAGTGTACCAACAATCGCCCAACATAGCGTAAGCCGCATTCACCATTTTCTCCGGATCAGAGAAGGCCTTATCTTCGTTTACTACTGCAGTCGGAGTATAATTCAAAAAATCTTCACAGCTACTCAATGACAAACCCAGTGCACAAGCTGCCAGCAATATATATTTTTTCATCATATTCATTATTTTAAATTAGAAACCAATTTGTAAACCAAATGATACAGAAGTTGCAAGCGGGTAATTCCAGTTCGGGTTTTCCGGGTCCGGACAAGTCAGACTCTTGCTCTTAATAGTCAGCAGGTTTTGACCTGACAGATAGATTCTTGCGCTAGACATCTTAAACTTGGACAAGAAAGTAGCAGGTACTGTGTATCCCAATTGGAGGGTACGCAATTTCATGTATGAACCATTTTCTACATAGTAGCTAGAAGCTCTACCTTCATCCGCAGTGTTATTGGTAGTCAAAGCCGGAATAGTAGAGCTGGTGTTGTTGGTATTCCAAGCACCCAGTAAACGGGTTCCTTTGTTAGAGCCAGCATCTACAATACTCCAGAAGTCTGTCTGTGCTTTCTGGTTGTTATATACATCCTGATTGCAAACGCCCTGCCAGAACATTGTCAAATCGAAGTTCTTGTAGTTCAACGCAATGTTCAAGCCATAAGAGAAAGCAGGAACCGGATTATAAATCCACTCTTGGTCATCTTGAGTAATGATTCCGTTTCCATCTACATCTTTATATTTTAAACCACCTACACGGGCATTAGCTGTCCGGATTTATCTACTTCTTCTTGAGTCTGGAACAAGCCTTCTACAATATAACCTACTGAAGAACCATAAGGCATGCCTGACTGTACCAAGTTTTCTCTAGAAGTATGGGCGTAAGCTCCTGTCGTAGTCGACGGCAGATAAGTAACCTTGTTACGGAAGAAGTCTACATTGGCATTGATATCCAAACCTAGTCCACAGGCCAGTGACTTACGGTATCCTACGTTGAATTCCATACCCCAGTTGCGTAAAGAAGGACCATTCAACCAAGAAGCACCTCCTTCACCAATGGCACCCAAGTAAGCCGGATTAATCAACATATCACTGACATTCTTCACATATCCATCGATAGTACCATACAAACTACCATTCAAGAGTGTAAAATCTGTACCCACGTTATACTGTGTAGCAGATTCCCATTTCAAGTTAGGATTGGCAAGCTGAGTAGCACGATATCCTGAAGGGAAGGTTCCTGAGCCCTGAAGATACAAGTCGTATGCGGTAGAAGTCACACGGTCCAATCCGTAATCCACTACATACAAACCAAACTGTGCATTATTATCAATTGCCTGGTTACCAGTCTGTCCCCAAGACAATCTCACTTTCCAGTCATCCATCCAACTTGCTTTTATCCATTTAGACACACGCAAACCCAATGTAGCTGCTGGGAAAGTACCCCAACGGTGACCTTTACCAAAACGAGAAGAACCATCTTGACGATAGTGAATGAAGCCAGCACCAAGTCGTCAAAATTATAGTCAATCTTACCAAAGAAAGAAGCCAGACGATAACCAACTTTTGCACCGGTATTCTTCATGACGCCTGTCGCAGCATTCGGCCACATATAATCCACATCTTCCAATGCATATCCTTCTGAATAAGCAGAAAAATCGATGGAACTCTGCTTTGACAATTCAGATCCCAACAAAATATTGAAATCATGTTTCTTCGCCACATTGAAATTGTAGTTGATGGTATTCGACCATGTCCAGTTCACTTCATTCTTATTTGACAAGGTAGTCTTAGCGATATCATTGTTGACAATATCAGAATGGAAAGTGTGCGTCATTGAATTAATGATTGAATTATACGTATCAATACCGAAGTTAGAACGGAATACAAAACCTTTGAAAGGCTTAATATCTATATATCCGTTACCAAACAAACGCCAATAGTCCAAATGATTGTCTTTGTTGTGATACAGCTCACGCATCGGGTTCTGACGGTCGCTCATACCACCTACCGGACCAGCAAAAGTAGTACCATCTTCTTCATATACCGGTACGGTCGGAGCCATCTTCAATGCATTTTCCATCGGAGCACAATCTACCTGGCTTGAATAAGTCACTGTGAAGTTCTCACCGATAGTCACATACTTGTTCACATTGTATGAAGAGTTCATACGGGCAGAGATATTCTCAAAATCTGTATATTTCAAGATACCGTTGTTTTTCTTGTAACCCAATGAGAACATGGTAGAATGTTTGTCATTCGCATGAGAAAGAGAAAGGTCATAATTCTGAGAAAAACCGACTCTTGAAATTTCATCTAACCAGTCTGTATCAGAATAACGCATCGTCTTCTTGCTGTTGATGTATCCGTCATACAATCCGTTGACGGTATAATTCACATACTGGCTGGTACTCGGGTTCCAAACTGTAATTGGTGTACCTGAAGCTGCATTTAAGTTCAGACCATAGTTGCTGGTATACGCCACTGGATCCAATCCGTCATTCAATGCGGCCTGTGCCATGGCTGTAGCATATTCCGATGAATTACAAACATTCATCAATGACTGAGAAGAATAAAACTGGGCAGTCAGATTGGCAGAGAAAGCTATTTTCACCTTGTCTGCCTTCTTTCCTTTCTTAGTAGTAATGATGATTACACCATTAGAAGCTCGTGAACCATAGATAGAAGCGGAAGCCGCATCTTTCAATACCTGCATACTCTCAATATCATTGGCATTCAATGAATTTAAAGACATGTTAGTAGGCACACCATCAATCACATAAAGCGGATCCTGAGAAGAGTTGAAAGAACCGATACCACGAATACGAACCGTAGCCGTACCACTCGGCGAACCGTTGGTCGTAACTGTCATACCAGCTACTTTTCCCTGCAAAGCTTTCATCGGATCTGGGTCCGGAGCCGTTTTCAATGCATCGGTAGAAACCACAGCCACAGAACCAGTCAAATCGGCTTTACGCTGAGTTGTATAACCAGTGACAACCACCTCTTCCAGCATTTCAGAATCTTCTTCCAGTACAATATTTAAAACCGAATTAGCCTTTAAAGTTTGGGATTTAAAACCTACATAAGAAACTACAATTTCAGCCCCTTGCTTCACTGTGAGAGAAAACTTACCGTCAAAATCGGTAATTGTACCATTTGTTGTTCCCTTTTCCAATACAGTTGCCCCAATAACTGGCAAATCATCAGACTTGGAAATAACAGTTCCAGACACCTGCAAGTTTTGTGCTTGCATACCCAAACATGCCATCAAGAACAGGCACGTAAGAAAGAACGTTCTTTTCATGCTTTCCATTGTTACATTAAAAATAAGTTCAACATTTAACACATAGATACAAGTTTCTAATAAGATTTCTTATCAAAAACAACATTGCAAATGTACCGTTCATCTTTTAGCATAAGCATAAAAATGTTTCCTCCCGTTGCATTTTTGTTACAAAGAAACAAAAGTACAACAAGAGGAAACATTTATAAGATATTACATTTCAAACTCTTAACAAATTCCGATTCAAAAGGCTTCTTTCCTTTTTCCGCTGGTTGCAATCAGATATATACCTAACAATATCAACGGCACACTCAACCATTGTCCGATGTTCAATGTCATGCCTACTTCTTCAGCTACCTGTGGATTCTTCATGAATTCCAATCCGAACCGAGCACCGAAAAAGATTAACAAAGAAACGCCTGTAGTCAATCCGATTCGTTTTCCTAAATGAAGCTTGTGATACATGAACCACGATACGACCAGTGCTACCAGACAGTACAACATTTCATAAATCTGAGTAGGATGACAAGCCTGCGCCACTCCATTCTGATTGTATAATTCCTGCCATTCACGCGAGCGGACAAACTCAAATCCCCATGGTAAAGTTGTAGGATAACCGAAAATCTCGGAGTTCATCAGGTTACCGAAACGGATACACATACAAACCACCGCTACGGCAGGTATCATACGGTCGAACAACCACCACACGCTTTTTTTCGTCACTGTCTTAGAATACCAGATTAAAGCCAGTATCAAGGCAAATACACCTCCGTGACTGGCCAGTCCGCCTTTCCAAATTTTCAGGATTTCTGCCGGATGCGCTCCATAATAATCCCATTCATAAAACAGGCAGTGCCCCAGACGAGCTCCAATTACACTGCTGACAATACAATATACAAACAGTTTGTCAGCCCAGTTTTCCGGATACCTTCCTTCTTAAACAAACGGGAGACCATTTCGTAAGCCAAAATAAATCCCAGCCCCCACATCAGCCCGTACCAACGGATTTCGAGCGAACCCAAATGAACCAGCACCGGATCCACATCCCATACAATGCTTGCAAATGTCATGCTACTTAATTTTTAATCAATAAACTTCACAAAGGAACAAAAAAAATGCATTGCTTCAAAACAGAAGAAACACTCTTTGAGGGTGCGGCGCCCTTTCACGCGAAGACCAACCCCACCGCTCAGTACTCCCTAAGCAGTACTTCAGTACTTCCGTGGGAGTACTCCAATACTGCCAGGAAAGTACTACAGTACAGCCAAGGAAGTACTGACAAACAATAACATCCTGATTTAAAGTCGCTTTAAAGCAAGTTTAATCACTTTTTCCACAGGTGCATCCGGTTCCTCCTTGAGAATCTGCGCGGTCACCTTTTGAGAAGGTGCCTGTGCAAATCCCAACATAGTCAATGCAGCCACTGCCTCTTCATATATTTCCGTATTGGCAGCTACAGCCACCGATTTGACGGTTGCCGCACTCTCTATACCTGTCACTGCAATCTTATCTTTCAGCTCCACAATGATGCGCTGGGCCGTTTTCAAGCCAATTCCCTTCACGGTCTTCAGCAGCTTGTCGTTTCCACTGCCAATCACGTTACACAATTCCGAAGGAGAAAGTGCCGACAAAATCATACGTGCCGTATTTCCTCCAATGCCCGATACACTGATAAGCAACAAAAACAATTCCCTCTCCTGACGGGTGGCAAATCCATATAACACATACGCATCTTCACGGATGGCCTCATATATATAGAGTTTGACCTCCTTTTTTCCCTGTACGGCAGAGTAAGTGTTCAGCGACACATTAATTCCATATCCTAATCCATTACACTCTACAACCACCCACGCCGGAGTAGCATCCACAAGTTCTCCTTTGATATATTCAATCATGTTTTTCTAACAATTTATAAAATGGAGAACAAAAATAACGATAAGAAAGTTATAAAATTGTAAGTTCAGCCAGATTTTTTTGGAATTCGTGGCTTTATTGCTTGTTTGGAATGATTCTAATTCTGTATTTTTGCGCCAACTAAAACGAAACAACTTAAAACAAATAAGAAATATGAAAAGATTAGAGCAGCCGTAGTAGGTTACGGAAACATCGGAAAATTCACAATGGAAGCTCTTGAAGCAGCTCCTGATTTTGAAGTAGCAGGTATCGTACGCCGTAATGGAGCAGAAAACAAACCTGCAGAACTGGCCGATTATCCTGTAGTAAAAGATATTCGCGAACTGAAAGATGTAGATGTAGCTATTCTGGCAACTCCGACCCGCAGCGTAGAACAATATGCAAAAGAAATCCTTGCATTAGGCATCAACACGGTAGACAGCTTCGACATCCACACTCAGATTACCAGCCTGCGCCGTTCTTTGGGTGAAACCGCAAAAGCTCACAACGCAGTAGCTATCATTTCTGCCGGATGGGATCCGGGAAGCGACTCTGTAGTACGCACGCTGCTGGAAGCCATCGCTCCGAAAGGAATCACTTACACTAACTTCGGTCCGGGCCGCAGCATGGGACATTCTGTAGCCGTTCGCGCCATTGCCGGAGTAAAAGATGCGTTGTCTATGACTATTCCGATGGGAACAGGTATTCACCGCCGTATGGTATATGTAGAACTGGAAGAAGGTGCAGATTTCAAGACAGTAGAAGCAGCCATCAAAGCTGACCCCTATTTTGTAAACGATGAAACACACGTTATCCAGGTTCCTTGCGTAGACGACCTGAACGATGTAGGTCACGGTGTAAACCTGGTTCGCAAAGGTGTATCAGGTAAGACTCACAACCAGCTCTTCGAATTTGACATGAAGATCAACAACCCGGCTCTGACAGCTCAGGTACTGGTTTGTGTAGCTCGTGCTTCTATGAAGCAGCAACCGGGATGCTACACCATGATTGAAGTTCCGGTTATCGACCTGTTAGCAGGCGACCGTGAAGAACTGATTGCTCACTTGGTATAATACATAATCTTTAACGCTACGGGCGACTTGTCACACAGATAAGCCGGCCCGTTTTCATTTATACATCTTATAACCACTTCTTCACAATCTCCTCCGTACGCTCCCACAACTCCTGCTGTTGCACATGAGGAAGATACTTCCCGGATAACTTTACAGCACGTCCGCTTACATTCAATGTACCGGTACGCTTGCCTGCCTCTTCATCCAGCAACAAGCCGATTGCCGTAGCTGCCCCTTGCCGAGGTGTCCGGATAAACGGCCGGAAGAAAATATCCGTTAAAGGTCAAACCACATGTGCATGGTAATAATATCCGTCGATACAATGCCCGGATCAGCCGCATTCACCACAATACCTCTCTCCTTCACACGAGCTGCCAATTCAAGCGTAAAAAGCGTCAAAGCTAATTTCGTATTGCTATAAACCGGTATTCGCCAGAAACTCCCCTTCTTTCCGCGCAAGAAAAAATCCGGGAAATCCAGCCGTCCGATTGCATACGTACACGACACCATGTTGACCACTCTGCTCCCCTCTCCCATTAGTGGAAGTAACCTGCGTGTCAACAGATAAGGCCCCACATAATTCACACTCACCGTACGCTCCAGTCCATCCTCCGTCAGTCTGCGACCGGTTTCCATCGTCCAGCATTGTTCATCAGCAATGCCAGTCTCTCCCCACGGGCACAGAGTCGCTCCGCAAAGTCAGCCACAGAAGTCAACGAAGCCAAATCAATATACATGACCTCTACATCCGGATTCCCCGTTTCCTTCACTAGCCACTCTTTTTTAGCCTCAGCCTTTTCCCTGTTACAGCAAGCCATTATCACCCGATAACCAGCCAACGCCATCGCACGGGTAATCTCTGTTCCCATTCCTCCGTCGGCACCTGTAATCACTGCTAATTTACGCTCCATCTCATCCCTTGCTTTCAATTCGTTCGATTTCTTTCTTCAAACAAGACGGCAGTTCCTCCTGCAAATGCTGATGACAAGCCATGTCCAACGTGTACATACGGGCAATGCAATAATTACTGTGACGACAATTGCACCGTGCATTCTCTTCCCGCCGCATACGATTCACAAAATCGGGCTCATTCAGCAGCGCACGCCCCATCTGTACCGCTTCAAAACCATGATTCAATACCTCCTCTATTTTCTGACGCGACACCAGACCTCCCACATACACCAACGGTATATCCAGTGCCTCCCGAAACTTCAAAGCATCTTCCAGAAAATAAGCCTCACGGAAAGGAACAGAGGGTATCATGTATTTACCTACTAGTCGCACACCATACTTCAACCACCAACAGGTCATGTAGTACGTCATGGTTCGGATAGGCATCTCGCCCCGCATCACATACATCGGTGCCTTGCTGACAAACCCGCCGCTCAACACCAGCGCATTCGCTCCCAATTCCTGCAGTTTCCGTGCCACTTGTAACGACTCGTCCAGTTCCATACCTCCCCGAAAACCGTCGCGCATATTCATTTTCACCAGTACAGCCATATCATTTCCCGCTGCTTTCATCACTTCCTCCATCACCATCTCCATGAAACGCATACGGTTCGCTAACGTCCCACCAAATTCATCCTTCCGGTGATTGGTAGAAGGGGAAAGAAACTGACTGATCAGGTATCCATGGCCGGCATGTATTTCCACCGCATCAAAGCCTGCTTCACGCGCCAGACACACAGACCTTCCATAAGCTTTCGCCATTTCCGGCAATTCATCGGCACGCAATCCGCGCACAAAAGTCGGTGAATACAAATTGAATCCGCTGCTTGCTCCTACCGGAAGGCATCCACAAATACTCTTATGCGACATATTACCACAATGCCCCAGTTGAATGCTTGCTGCAGCCCCTTCGACATGTACCGCATCCGTCAGCTCACGCAGTCCCGGCACAATCTCCGGGCTCATCCACAACTGACGGTCAAATGAAAGTCCACTACGCGTTACGGCTGCATACGCCACCGTAGTCATTCCCACCCCACCGGCAGCCACCGAACGGTGATAATCCAGCAATTGCGGTGAAGGCACATTTCCCGGACACATGCTTTCAAATGCGGCCGAACGAATACTACGGTTACGCAGTGTCAACGGCCCCAAAGTGACCGGAGTAAATAAAAGTGAATCCATCTTTCCTCCTTTTCCTAATATATATAAGGTATAATTCTTTTTCTGCTACCTACCGCCTGCTTTCCGAACTCCTCACAATAGCGTTTGTAAATGGCATCGGCACGCGGCACCAGATTGGCTGCTGTCCACCACACAAACACCCAAGCCGCAGGAGAAACCGTCAGCAAAGCAAATCCGGTCCATTCCACCAACTCCCCAAAGTAATTGGCTGAAGTCACATAGCGATAAAAACCTTTCTCCGGCAGGTAATGACGTGTATCGCCCGGCTTCCGTAAATTCCGGATTACATGGTCTGCATGCAGATTAATGGCCATTCCTATGAAAAATATCGCGGCTCCTATCCAAGGTAAAGGATTTGTCCAAAATGTGGCCGGTTCGTACTTCCCCGGCAATGCACAACTGAAAAAGCTGGCAGCCAACAAGGTCACATTGATTACATTGAAAAGTATTCCCATCGCCATGATAGCCAGCGGCATCCGGCTCTTCCCTTTCATCAGCAACGGAAAGACAAACGAACGTTGAAAATAATGCAGCATGAACAGTCCTACAAATACGGCCTGCGGAGTATACGCCTCTACTCCTGCCTTCCATGCCCAAATCCCCATTACCACAAATGAAGGAGCTTCCATCAGTACCCAGCCTACTTTGTTCGGCACAGACCATCCCCACGAGCGGGTACGGAACATGCCGTACCCAGCCTTCACAAAATAAAGTGCTACAAAAACTATCACTGCCAAGAAGGACAGGACATATAGCATGATTTGATAAGTTTCGTAATTCATAGCGTGCGGTTTTGCCTTTGAAGATAAAGAAAATATCTGTAAAAAGGAAAAACAGCACGCTTTCTTCTTACTTATCAACCATTAATTATGAATTACTTACGGTTTTCTCTTTTTCAACACTATGTTTTCAAATCTGAGACAATAAAGAGTAAAAATCCCTGCATTTCTCACCAAAGGCGTCAGAAATACAGGGATTTCAGTGTATCTGTGAAAAACTTACGTCATTCCACCGTTACAGACTTAGCCAGATTACGTGGCTGGTCGACATCCATTCCACGGCAAACTGCAATGTAATAGGCCAACAACTGCAACGGAATGGAAGCTACTAACGGATTCAGACATTCCAGCGTAGCCGGAAGTTCGATGCTGTAATCAGCCAAGTTTCGGATAACCGTATCTCCTTCGGTTACTACGGCTACCACTCTTCCCTTGCGGGCTTTGATTTCCTGAATGTTGCTCAGCACTTTTTCGTACAAGGGCGACTGTGTGGCCACGATGACCACCGGCATTTCGGCATCAATCAGAGCAATAGGGCCGTGTTTCATCTCGGCGGCCGGATAACCTTCGGCATGGATGTACGAAATTTCTTTCAGCTTCAAGGCTCCTTCCAAGGCAACCGGAAAGGCGTATCCCCGACCTAAATAAATGAAGTTGCGGGCGTAGGTAAACATCTTTGAGAAATCGGAGATGAACGAATGCTGCTTCAGGACGGTCCGCATCTTTTCAGGGACGGCAACCAGTTCTTTCACTATCCGATGATACTCTTCTTCCGAAAGTGTACCTTTTTCTCGTCCCAACGCCAAAGCCAGCAGGGTGAGCACGGTAACCTGTCCGGTAAAGGCTTTCGTAGAAGCCACTCCGATTTCGGGACCCACATGGATATAGGAACCGGTATCCGTAGCACGGGCAATGGAAGAACCGATGACGTTACAGATACCATAGATAAAGGCTCCCTGCGACTTGGCCAGTTCAATGGCAGCTAATGTGTCGGCAGTTTCTCCGCTCTGGGAGATAGCGATGACTACATCATCAGGATGAATCACCGGATTACGGTAACGAAACTCGGAGGCGTATTCCACTTCCACCGGAATGCGGCAGAAGCTTTCAATCAGTTGCTTGCCGATGAGTCCGGCATGCCAGGAAGTACCGCAGGCTACGATAATAAAGCGTCCGGCACGCAACAGTTGTTCCTTGTAGTTGGACACGGCGGAAAGGGTGACCGTACAAGTGTCCGTATTCACGCGCCCACGCATACAGTCGCTGATGCAGTCGGGCTGGTCGAAGATTTCTTTCAGCATGAAGTGGGGGAAACCTCCTTTTTCCAGCTGCCCGATATTAAGGCTACGGTCTGTGCCTCATGCGGGCATTCTACATTATTCAAGTCGACAATCTTCAAGGGAGCACCTGCCCGTAGTACGGCTATTTCTCCGTCAGAGAGATACACCACCTGATTGGTGTAAGTCACCATGGGAGTGGCATCAGAAGCCAAGAAGAACTCTCCCTCGCCTACTCCGACGACTAACGGGCTACTCTTGCGGGCAGCAATAATCTCGTCGGGATGCTTACGGTCGACTACTGCAATGGCATAAGCACCGATAACTTCCCGTAAAGCTAACTGCACAGCGGTCAGCAAGTCCAGGTTGCCTTGCTGCTGGATATAGCCTATCAACTGCACCAGCACTTCCGTATCGGTGCTGCTCTTAAAGGTGCAGCCTTTGGCCTGCAGCTTTTCTTTCAGCACGGCATAGTTCTCGATAATTCCGTTGTGCACTAATGCCAAATCACCGTTCTGGCTGCAATGTGGATGGGCATTTACCGTACTGGGCTCTCCATGGGTAGCCCAACGCGTATGAGCGATTCCCACGTAACCGGACACATCCTGCCCTTCGGCTGTCCGTTCCAAATCGGCTACTTTTCCCACGGATTTATACACATTCAACTGACGAGCATCGCTCATCAAGGCCACTCCGGCACTGTCATATCCGCGATACTCCAGGCGCTTCAGGCCTTCTACCAATATCGGCCAAGCCTTTCGCTTTCCGATATATCCTACAATTCCACACATGTTACTTTTAACCTTAAAATATTATAGAAATCTACCTAATCTGTCAGCGAAATTACGATTTCTCACAATATAGAGGGAATTTAGGGAGAGATTTTCTATGAAAACACCGATTTTTATATTAAATTAGTACCGCAGTTTCAACTTTACGAACGATTTGTTTGTTTATATAGAAACAGAATTGAAATTTATCAACTTTAAATCAAGAAAAAAATGAAACATTTACTTCCTGAACTTCCTTATCAACTGGAAGCACTGGCTCCGAAAATGAGCAAAGAAACACTGGAATATCATTACGGAAAACATTTGCAAACGTACATAGACAACCTGAACAAATTGATTGCCGGTACGCCTTACGAAGAAAAAACGCTGGAGCAAATCTTGCTGGAAGCGGAAGGGCCGATGTTTAACAATGCAGCCCAGACCTGGAACCATACGTTCTTCTTTGATACACTGACTCCTCATCAGCCGGAAATACCTCAACCTTTAGCAGATGCGTTGACTCGCGATTTCGGTTCGGTAGAAACTTTCAAAGAGAAGTTTACACAGGCAGCCACCACGCTATTCGGTTCGGGATGGACCTGGCTGGTGAGTGACAAAGACGGACATTTGTCCATCGTCAGCGAATCGAACGCCGGAAATCCGCTCAAGAAGGGACTGAAACCGTTACTGGTTATCGACGTGTGGGAACATGCCTACTACATTGACTACCGCAACCGCCGGGCAGCTTCATCGGAACATTCTGGACACTGGTGGACTGGCAGAAAGTAGCTGCCCGTCTCTAAGATATAAATCGGGGCCTCGGCAAATGAGCGGAGGTCCCGATTGTTTTATCTGTTTTTACACACACTGAAAAATCATTCGGTCTTGATGTGGTTCACCGGATTTTCACGAACGGCTCCCCAACTGATGAGACACACGGAGCCTAAAGAAATCAAGGCTACCAACAGAAAGGCAACGCCAAACACGCCCCACATCGCCATGGGTGAATAGTGCAGGATACCGTCTATCTGCTGTACACCGAACCACGCCAAAGGAACGGCCAACAGCATGCCTGCCAGCAAAGACAGCAGGGAGAAACGAAGCAGTCGTGCCCGTTCCATACCTGCACTGGAACCAAAAACCTTTCGGATGGCCATGTCGCGCTTGCGCTGGCTGATGAAATAAATGCTCATGGCGGTCAGTCCCAATAGGGAAATCAATAGAGCTGCACACGTGAAGGCCACAATAGTAGTACGCATGTGCAACAAATCTTTGTAGACTTCCTTGATTTCATCGGCATACCATTTAGATTCAAAGGGAATACCCTCCACCACTTCCGAAAACAAGGCATCAAGTTCTCTCTTATATGCTGCCTGATCGCCTTCAATGGTTTCTACCAGTACGTTCCAGGGCCTTACTTTGTCCGGATGCTCTACTGAAATCATGGTGGGTGACTGCGGAAGGAGAATGGAACCGAATTTGATGTCGGCATACCGCCCGCCTACAGCATACTGGCGGCCATATTCATTCCGCAATTCTGCCGTACGCGCGTAATCCAGCTGCAAAGAATCGAACGTACTTTCGGAGAAATACATGTTCCCCCATTTCCGTGGAAGTTTCCTATCGTCGAACACCTGGATGTGAAAGATGTCCAAGAAGGCTGAATCGGTACGGAACACCTGAAAACTGACATTTTGAGGCATCCCGTTGTTGTCGTAAAGCTGGGTGGTATTGTTGTTTCCCCGGTTTACAGGCGTACCGGCAGTCAAGCAGACATTCTTTACAAAGGGCTTCTTACGGGCTTCGTCACGAAAAAGACGTATCTTTTCGGAGGAACCGACTGTCATGGCAGGATAGTCGAGCACATGACCGTACGTATAACCCAACGGTTCACGCAGAATCCGGTAGATTTGTGCGGACAGATAGAGGGTGCAAGTCAGCATGGCTACGGTGAGTCCGCTCTGTACCACATACAGTGCCCGAAGGTACACCGCCTTGGTTTTCCGACGGAAAGTGCCTTTCACCACATCCAGCGGATGGTAGTGAGAAAGCAGAACAGCAGGTACCACTCCGGCCAGCAAGGAAAGCAGAACAATGCCTATCAAATAGATTAGCAAAGTGATGGCGTTTAAGTCGTCCCAGATGTCCAGCCGTGTTTGCAGCAGGTCACAGGCCGTCGGTTCCACAGCCTTAGCCAACAGCAAAGCCAGCAGAAAGGCTCCTGTGGTAAACAAGGCCGACTCTCCCAACAAGCGCCAGAAGATACTCCGTGCGGAAGAGCCCAGCAACCGGCGGGTAGCCATTTCTTTGGCACGATAGCTTACTTGTGCCACGCACATGCTGACGTAATTGAATACAGCCATCAGCAGAATCAGAATACCTGCCACTAAGAATATCCAGACTTTCACCGGATTGTACTGACGTAGCTGAAGACTTATTATTTCGGAGAAACACACGTCTTTCAACGGCATCCAGAATGCCTCACGGAACAACTCATGCTGATATCCCCAGGAAAAGGTTTTGAGAAAAGACAGCATATCGGCAGCTTTCTGATCGGGATTGACACCTTGAGGAAAACGGACCAGTATCGTCGTCCCTCCCATGTTGTTCATATCCGGATTGCGCATACTGCTTCCCCAGTTCACAAAATCCACATAGTCGAATGGTACAATGGCTTCTACCTCATCGGGGATAACAGAGTTATCAAAGTCTTTTATGATGCCTGTCACTGTGTACATCTCCTTCTTGTCTGCAGACAAACGAAGCATCTTGCCTTCCGCAGGTTCATCCCCAAACAGTTTACGGGCAGCCGATTCGGTCAGCACGATGCTATGTGCATCGACCAGTGCCTGTTCCGGATTTCCCGACAACAGCGAATAGCCAAAGAAACGGAGGAAATTATCTTTCACACAATATATTTCGAGGCTGGTTTTCCGGTTTTCTATTACCGCATAACTCCCCGAGTTACAAGCTTCAGCATTCACAGCGCACCAGTCGGCCATTTCCGGATAACGGTTGGCCAGCCGTTCACCCACCAGGTAATTGCTGGCGCTATATTCCTCGTTCGACAACACATAAATATGCTCGATGTCCTTTATATCGCTGCCCACAGTGAGCTGCCGCACCACCATATTGGCAATGAGCAGCACAAACATCAGAGAGATGCCCAATCCTGCCACGTTGACCAATGTAAACAGCTTGTTGCGGTGAAGATAGGTAAAATAAGTTTTCAGTCCTTTCATCGTATTTTATAGTTTTATGTGTTTATTCCGTCTTAATACTCCGTACAGGGTTTTCATTGGCATTCTTCCAGCACTGGAATGTCACTGTCAGTACCGTAATGAGACTGACCAGCAGGAAGGAGGCCACAAATACCCAGGCACGGATAGGCGTCTTGTCGGAGAAGCTTTCCAGCCAGTCGTGCCCTATCCACCAACCAAAGGGAACTGCCAGTACGAAGCAGACCACCAGCATGACAAAATAACGCTTGGTAAACATATAGAGAATCTCACCGGTGGAACTTCCCATGATTTTCCGGATACCAATCTCCTTCCGGCGGTATTCGCTTTCAAATAAGGTCAGTCCGAACACGCCTATCATGCTGAGCACGATAGCAATCAAGGAGAACAACAGAATCTGACGGGTGAAACGCAGTTCCTGATGATAGTTCTGGTCAATCACCTCATCCATGAAACGGAATCTGAAATCACGGCCCGGTGCCATCTTTTCTGTTGTCTCAGCCAAGCGATGAAGCATGTCCACTTTGTCTACTCCCGCAGCCACCCGGATGTTCAAGATATTGTTGGCATCCCAATTTGCATAATCTTTTCCGTAAGTAAAGAAAGCCATCGGCTCTACGGCATCGTTGTTGCGGAAACTGCTGAAACGAATATTCTCACAGAATCCGACCACAGGATAGTCACCAGGAGTAGCGGGTTCGTCCACCTTCATCCAGGAATATTTCTTCTGGCTGCTTCGTTGAAAATATACACATCTCCGTCGCCCGGTTTAAAGTTCCTCCCCTCAGTAATCTTGATGCCAAGCACAGATAAGTAGCGGTAATCTACCGGAAAACAGACCAACTGTATGTGATGTTCTCCTTCTCCTCTTCCCCACGACATGTAATTATCGGCTGAACTTAAAACGAACTGGGAAATCGAAATACCTTCTATACCCGAAAGTCCGGACAATTCACTGACAATCGCTTCCCTGCGATCGAGATATTCATAAGGAATCGCTCCCACCAGTACGACCTCCTTGTCATAGCCATAGTCGCTCTGCTGAATATAACGGCTCTGCAGGTACATGATGCCCACGGAGATAATCAGCATGAAAGAGACAAAGAACTGGAAACAAACCAGAAACGTACGCAGCATCTTTCCTTTCGGGGAAAGACCGAACGAGCCTTTCAGTACCAGTGCCGGCGGAAAAGAGGTGACGTAGTAAGAAGGATAGCTCCAGCCAGCAAGCCCATGCACACGGCCATTCCGCCCAAAGCTATCAGTAGGTTCGGATGATTCATCAAAGAGAGGTCTGATGCCACCAAGGTATTCAGGGAGGTGTCTTGCAACAGATAGAGCCAGAGCAAGGACAACAGGAAGCCACACACACAAACCAATACGGATTCTAACAGCAGATACATCCGCAAGGAGAAAGTGGAAGCCCCCAACACCTTTTGGGTATTGATGGAACGTAACCGCATGGGAGTTTCTGCCAGCGAGAAGTTCATGTAGTTGACTGCTGCTGTAAGCAGAATCAGCACCGATACACACAGCAGCAGGTACACGGCGGCCTTGCTGGTAGCCGCCTTGTTGCCCACCGTAGAATAGTGCACTTCGTCCAGCGGTGTAAAATGAATGAAATTCTCCCAGTCTTCCTCTCCCTCTCCGCTATTCAGGTCTCTTGGAATATTCAGCTTGCAGCTTTCGATGACCGACCGCTCCACATCGGTCAATGAAGCTGGATTGTCAAGCCGGATATACAAGGCATAATTCCAGTTTCTCCACGAATCTTTGTTCAGGTTCGGGGAGTAGGAGGAAAAAACACAGTTTCCTAACTGGGAGTTTTCCGGCATGTCCTGGTAAACCCCTCCTATCACCAACGGCTGGTTACGGGATTTGCGGTCTACATAAATTGTCTTACCAATGGCATCTGTAGTACCGAAAAAGCGGAGAGCCATGGATGCAGAAATCAGGGCATGATTGGGTTCATTAAGCGAAGCGGTCGTTCCACATACCATAGTAGGCTGAAATACCTCCAGGTAATCACCAAATCCCGTAAACCAAGGTTCAGAGTAAATGTGTTCGTCTACCTCAAAATCATTGAGAGAGTTTGACAATGAAGTAACTGAAATGGCCTGTATGTGTGGAGAAGAAGCTCCCACCAGCTCACAGAAAGGACGAGCCAGCCAGATTTGCCAGCCGTAATCTCCGCCTGCATCCACTTCTACCCGGTAAATACGATCGTGTGCCGGATAGGCTTTGTTGTAGTTATAGTCGTAGTCCACCTGCGTCAGGATGACGAAGCAGGCGGCAAACGCAATACTCAATCCTAACAGATTCAATACGCTGGCCGTAAAGAAACGCCGGAAGGTATGCGAGAAATTTCTAAGAAGTGTGTTCATGAGTGGTAAGTGTTTTTATACTGCGATTACGAAATTTATTCACCGACTTTCAACCTCCGGGTAGAAACGCTACCGATTCCGTCTTTGGAGATTTGAGCCGATTTAGCCTTTCCACTTAAAGTGAGACTACCGACACCTTCTATGCTGGCATCCAGGTGTTCGCAATCTACGGCCAGTTCACCGCTTCCTACACCTTCCAGACTGACTTGCACATTCCGCGCGCAAGTCGGTCACGTGCAGACTGCCCACGCCTTCCACATCAAACTTCACATCCTTCAGGTTCAGGCGGGACTTGCAATTGAATGAACCAACACCTTCAAAAGCTACTTTCAGCAAATCGGGTGCACTGATGTAAATAGAGAGTCCGTTCACGTTTCGGGTAGTTTTCTTTCCTTTCTCAGCCCACGCAATCAGCAATACTCCGTCTTTCACCGTACACTTTGTCTGGTCTACCCATTTCTTTTCTCCCTCTACACGAAGAGAATAGGTATCCGACTGAGTAAAATACACACTGGCCACACTCTCCACTTCAATGGAATGGAAAGGATTCACACTGCGGGTTTCACTTACTTTTTCTTCATTACCACTTTTTGCACTGGCACAGTTTACACACATCAAACCCATTACCAAACCTGCCAATATACGTACTATCTTTTTCATCACAATTTATTTTTTAGTTTAACACCAATACTTCATTATCTTTATAACTCTCATAACCTGAAACGATGACGCGTTCGCCTTTTTCCAGTCCTTCCAGCACCTCATAATACTGCGGATTCTGACGTCCGATGCGGATTTTACGACGATAGGCCTTCTTCCCATCCTTGTCGACCACGAAAATCCAGTTTCCTCCGGTCACTTGGAAGAAGGTACCCTTCGGAATCAGCACGCTTTCGGTAGGCTCACCCAGCTGCAGGTCGATGTAGTAGGTCTGTCCGCTACGGATGTTCTCCGGACGGTTGCCCTGAAAGATGAAATCCGTACGGAAACGTCCCTCACGTACTTCCGGATATACCTTGCGCACCTTCAAGTTAAACGAAGAACCCTGACGTTCAAAAGTAGCGGGCAGTCCGTTGGTCACACGGTCGATGTAGTGCTCGTCAATCATGGCCTCGATTTTGAAGTCCGACAAGTCATTAATCTGTCCCACCATCTGTCCGGCTGTGATATTCTGTCCTAACTCCGCATCCAGCAACCCTAATTCTCCGTCAATGGTAGCCCGCACTTCCAGTTTATCCTTCCGTTCGCGAATCAGCAAGACGTTCTTGCGCATGTTCTGCAAGTTATCTTCCATCTGATCCATCTGAATGTTACGGTAAATGGAGTCCTGCACCAGACGTTCCGTAATCAGTTTATGCTTCTTTTGGGCCACTTCATAATCTTCCTTGGCTTGAAGATATTCTTCGCGGCTGATAAGACGTTCCTTGTACAGACGCTGGTACTGCTGGAACGTACGCTGTTTGCGGCGCGTATCAATGTCAAGCTGTACTTTCTCGGTTTCGTTGTTCAACTTGTCCTGCTGCATGGTGACCTGCGTATTACGGAGCAGGTTCTGCTTTTCGGCCAGTTCAGACTCCGCATTCAGAATCTGCAAATCCAGGTTGGAGTTACTGAGACGAAGAATCACGTCGCCTTTCTTCACATGAGCTCCTTCTTCCACCACCTTTTCCTGCACGATACCTCCCTCTTCGGGACTGAGTTGTACCACGGAAATAGGCTGCACCTGCCCGTTCACACGGATATAGTCATTGAACTTTCCATAAGTCACGTCGGCAATGTTCAGCGATTTACCGTCGACTTTCAATGTAGAAGCATGATTGCCGAAAATAATCCAGCTCAACAGCAGAAGAATAACGGCTCCTCCCCCAATATAAGGAAGATGTTTCTTCTGGATTCCTTTTTTCTTTTCTAACTGTATATCCATAATATCGTCTTTTTTCAATTTCTATTTATTTGTCTGTGTCATCAAACCCGCGAATAATTTCTTCTCCCTTGTAATAGTCTACCAGACGGCATTTCATCAGGTAGGTCAGTTTACTTTGCAACAGCAAAGTCTCGCTTTCGAGCAAGGTGCTGCATTGTTCTGTACATCGAGTGAAGTCATCAACCTTCCTCGTACTTGCGCCGGGTGACATGATAGGCCAGTGAGTCGGAACTGACTTTCTTTTCCATCTGTATGCTCTCTTTCAGATAGCCTTCCCGGTCCTGTACGGCCTGAAGCACCAATTTCTGCAATTCCTCTTTCTGCGATTCATATTGTTCACAAGCAATGCGGTAATTGTTTTTTGCCTGACGCATGCTGGTTACTCCCGAAAGCCGGTTGAAAATAGGAATACTCATGCTGATGCCCACGTAGGAACCGAAGTTATTGTTGAACTGGGTACGGAAATCAGGATAAGCCGTAGAATGAAGTTCCTTATAATAGGAACTGGAGATTCCACCGAACAACGTGATGGACGGTACCACATTGGCCCATGAAATCTTACGGCGCATATAGGCCACTTTCGCATTCAGCGCAGCTTGCTGCAGGGTAGGATTGACATTCAATGCGATACGGAACACATCGTCCGCACGCTCCTGAGTCAACTGAATATATTGAAGTGTCTGTGTATCGAGTACGCCAGTATCCAACTGTAAAGTATCTTCTGCCGGAAAATTCATTTTCTGTTTCAATGTCAGCAAGGCTGTTTCATACAAGTTCTTCTGATGGGTGAGGTTGTAACTGTCCGTAGCCTGCTGGGCTTCCATTTGGGCTACATCCGACAAGCCTTTCAAGCCTAATTCCTCCTGACGGCATGTTTTGTACAGCAGCGAATCACTTTCCTGCAATTTCTTGCGGGCCAGTCGCAAAGTGCCGTAGCAATACAGAGCATCGATATAAGCCTGAAAAGTCTCTAACGCTGTATTATCTTTAGCTTCCTGCCAGGCAGCTTTTCCCATCAGCCAGGCAGCCTTTGCCCGACGCACCTCGTTCACCAGTCCCCCGCCACGGAAAATCGGCATGGAAGCTTCCATGGAATAACCGTTGTTGAAAGTAGACAAGGTGTTGTAGGTATTGGTTTCCGGATCGACTGAACGACCGAAATTATATTGTACGCTGGTACCGGCGGTTACCCCGGGTAAGAAACTACCGATAGCCTTCATGCGATCCAATCTTGCATTGTCTGCTTCCAGTTCCCGCTGCCGGATGGTACGGTTGTGCTGTACGGCGTAGTTCATACAGCGGTCTACGTCCCATACCTCTTGTGCCGCAGCTTCCAGCCCCATCCAACCGGAAAAGAAGCAAATCATCATGCGTAATAGATTCTTTTTATTCATATTGTTTTCTTTTATCCGCAAAAGAGCATTCAAATACCGTGCCAAAGTTTTATTTAATTCATTTTCAATAAGATAGAATATTACATAGAATCTCAAGTGTCTAATTTTTTGACAATGAGTGTCTAATTTTTTGTCACTGTGCATATTTTTTAGACATTTTTGAGGCTATGCCTTGAAAATTCCTATTTTTGTCGCAAAATCTCAATCACAGATGGCAAAACAAGGAACTTTACTCGTTGTAGATGACAACCGCAACATACTTACTTCTCTGCAATATCTTCTGGAAGAATATTTCCAGCAAGTAATCACCCTGAATTCTCCCGTAACCATTCCTTCCCTACTACAACGGGAAGCGATTGATGTGGTGCTGCTGGACATGAACTTTTCTTCCGGCATCAACAGCGGGAATGAGGGACTTACTGGTTGCGCGAAATCAAACGGCTGCGTCCGCAGATTCAAGTGGTATTGTTCACTGCCTATGCCGACATCAACTTAGCGGTAACAGGCTGAAGGATGGAGCGACCGACTTCATTGTAAAGCCTTGGGACAATGCCAAACTGGTGCAGACTCTGCAAGAAGCCTATGCCAAAGCCCGAGGAAACGAGAAGAAAGGAAAGCAGGCCTCACAACCGACGGAAAAATCAAGTATGTACTGGGGAAATTCCTCCGTCATCCGTCCGCTACGACTGTTGGTTGAGAAGGTCAGCACGACCGATGCCAATATCCTGATTACCGGAGAAAACGGTACGGGAAAAGATATGCTGGCACGAGAAATTCACCGGCTGTCTCCCCACCGCAACGGTCCGATGGTGGCCGTCGATATGGGAGCCATTACCGAATCACTGTTTGAAAGCGAATTATTCGGTCATGTAAAAGGTTCGTTTACCGATGCCCACACCGACCGGGTAGGACGTTTTGAAGCAGCCGATGGCGGAACCTTGTTTCTCGATGAAATTGCTAACCTGCCCTATCATCTGCAAGCCAAACTGTTGACGGTGATTCAGAAACGTTATTTTATCAAGGTGGGAAGCAATACTCCCCAGCCGACCAATATCCGGCTGATTTGTGCCACGAACCGCAACCTAGATGAAATGGTACACAATGGAGAGTTTCGTGAAGACCTGCTGTATCGCATCAATACCATTCATTTACACATTCCGGCTCTCCGAGAACGGAAAGAAGACATCCTTCCTCTGGCACAGCGTTTCTTAGAACAATATAATCAGCAATACCTGCGCACACTGACCGGATTCAGTGCCGATGCAGAACAGCGTCTGCTGAATTATCCCTGGTATGGAAATATCCGTGAGCTACAACATACCATTGAAAAGGCAGTTATCCTTTCAGAAGGAAATCTGTTGAAAGCCGAAAACCTGCAACTGACAGAAATTTCGGGACAAGATACTCCAAGCATACACGAAGAGAATAAAGAAGACACTCCGCTGCAAACCTTGGACGAGATGGAGAAAAATCTCGTCAAGAAAGCCATCGAACAATGCGATGGTAATTTGTCACAGGCAGCGGCACAATTGGGCATTACGCGACAGACACTTTACAACAAGATGAAACGTCATGGCATCTAAATGGTTATCTTCTCCACTGGCACGGATCGCATTCCTCACAGGAGGTACCGTACTGCTGACGCTCGGTATCAACCAAGATGAGAATGAATGGATCTGGATAGGAGGTTTTCTGATTGCCTTAGCCATCTATCTGTTTTATTCCAGCCAGAAACAGTTGCGCGAAAAAAGCTGGCTGATGCTGGAAGCTATCCGCAACAGGGATTATTCTTTCCGCCTTCCTAGGCATGGCTTCATCGGAGGAGAACGTATTTTGCAAAATGCACTCAACGAGTTCGGTGCCATGATGGGCGAACAGAAACAATTAATGGAACAACGGGAACGGTTTTATGAACAGGTTCTCTCAGGCATCAGTTCCGGCATCATCGTGCTGGACGAACAAAACAAAATCATACAAACCAATCCGGCTGCCACAAGGCTGTTAGGACTTCCGGCCCTCGGTACCCTGCAACAACTGGAACGTTATGGAAATGATATACCTGAATTACTCATCTCGCTTCCTGCAGGTGAACGGTGTAACCTGCAATATGCTACTTCCAAAGGGGAAATCCAACTGTTAGTGCGTGCCTCCATTATGGAATTAGGAGGAAATACGGTAAAGATTCTTACCCTGAATGATATTCGTAACGAAATGAACACAAAAGAGCTTGAATCGTGGATAAAACTGACCAGGGTACTGACACACGAAATCATGAACTCCATCGCTCCGATTTCTTCTCTAAGCGAAACTTTCCTGCTACGAAAAGATGTAATTGATAGTCCGATTTACGAAGGTATCCGTGCCATTCATGAAACCTCTACCGGACTTATTTCCTTTGTAGACAGTTACCGGAAGTTTTCTGCGCTTCAGAAACCTTCACCAGAGCCGTTCTATCTGAAAGAACTCCTTCTTCAGGTAAAAAGCATCCATTTAATCCCCTCGCACATTCAGTTGACACTCCAGATTGAGCCGGACGACCTGATGCTGTATGCCGACCCTAACCTGATTCGCCAGGTACTTATCAATCTTCTCAAGAATGCCACACAAGCTATTGGAGAAAATAAAGGAAAAATCCACATACGAGCCTATTCCACCAAGGAAGAACATATCTTAGTCTATGTCAGCAACGACGGTCCTGCCATCCCTGAAAAGGAAGCAGAAGAAATCTTTGTACCGTTCTTTACCACTAAAAAAGAAGGTAGCGGAATCGGTCTCTCTCTTTCCCGACAGATTATGAAGCTTTCTAATGGCAGTATCAGCCTGTTAAGAGCAGAAACCAACGGATGGAATACCACCTTCGTTTTGGAATTCTTTTAAACAAAAAGAAGCCCCGAATTACGTTTATTCAGGGCTTCTCTAGTAAAATTGAATCATAACAACTAACGGTATTTTTAAACCATCGCTAAGTCGGAAGAATCCGACTCACGTTTTCTCAAAAACATTTTCAAACCTTCCAATAAATTCCGACATCCATCATTCATCTCCTCATTGCCATTCCTATAACCAAAATCCACATCACATGAAGGCATATCGGCTTTAGATTTACGTTTGCAGATATCTGCAAACAAATGAATCTTATGCCAATTACGATAATCCATAAAGCGAGTCAGCAAATCTTTCTGCCACGGCTCCATTACCACTACGAAGTCGGCTTCATCGCGTAAAGCTTCGTTCATGCTCCGTTCCAACTTTCTCCCTCCCGGAGAACCAAATTCTGTCATCTCAGCTGTTACCACCTCCACATCGGTCATGTCAGCTTCGGTGAGTTTCTTCTTAAAAAGAGACTCCATTGAGAACAGCTTTCCGACACGTTCCAGACCGACTAATAGCACTTTCATAAAATCAAATTTTAAAAGTTAATAAAAAGAAGGTACTGAAAATCCTTTCTCGAATGAAATGTAACAATTTAATTCGGTCAAACAAAACGAATAACAGAATATTAGCAGAAAATACACATTAATTATGATTTGATGTACTCAAAATACAAATTATAATAAATTATCATCTACAAACGGCTTCCTTGAATGATATCAATCAAAATCGGACGCATTCCTCCAACAAAACATTCTACTGCAATCACCATCAGAATCAATCCCATCAGACGCATCATCACATTATTACCCGTTTCTCCAATAATGCGAACCAGTTTCGTAGATAAACGTAAAATAATATAAGTAAGTATATACACCAAAGCTATCACGGAAACAAGAGTAACTTTCAAACTCCACGTCCGCGCATCATCCATCATGATAATGCCATTGGCAATAGCGCCCGGTCCACACAACATCGGAATGGAGAGCGGCGTGATTGAAATATCGTTTGCATAAGCTTTGATCTCCTCGTCTTTCAACTTCGTATTGGTATAGCGTGCCTGCAACATATCGTAGCCTATCTTCAGGATGATAATACCTGCTGCAATACGAAATCCATTGGTAGATATTCCGAAAAACTTAAACAAGAACTGCCCGCAAAATGTAAATGCAATCAGTATAATAAAAGAAATGATTGTAGCTCTTTTCACAATATGTTGTCGCTCTTTTTCTTCCAAACCATTCGTCATTGTCAAAAAGACCGGCATTGTACCCAAAAGGGTTTGTCAACGTAAAAAAAGAGGTAAAGCACAACAGTGCATAAGGTAAGATTGTATCCATAAAATATATATTTTAAAACCTAAAACAAAGATACAATAAAATCTGAGTTACGGACACAAAAAAGCCCTGAAGTATCTCTACCTCAGGGCTTCAGTTAAGACGGCGACTACCTATCTCCCACTTGCGCAGTACCATCGGCGTGACGAAGCTTAACTTCTCTGTTCGGAATGGGAAGAGGTGGAACCTTCGTGCAATAGTCACCTGAATATCATTTATGTATTCATGACTCACAAGCAAGCAATTTCAGCACTTCATTCATGCTAAACGTATATATCATCCTTTCGATGACTTCCATCCGCTCCGCGCGGATAAGGAAAGCTGACGGGCAATTAGTAATGCTCGGCTTTGCTGTCTCCAGCTTTACACCTGCATCCTATCAACGTTGTCGTCTTCAACGACCCTGAGAAATCTAATCTTGTGGCCGGCTTCGCACTTAGATGCTTTCAGCGCTTATCCGATCCCGACTTAGATACCCGGCGATGCGCCTGGCGGCACAACCGGTAAACCAGAGGTCAGTCCAACACGGTCCTCTCGTACTAGTGTCAGAGCCACGCAAATTTCATACGCCCACGATAGATAGAGACCGAACTGTCTCACGACGTTCTGAACCCAGCTCGCGTGCCACTTTAATGGGCGAACAGC